>PVMK01124363.1_pt1 | contig 56126 bp, 54 predicted proteins | sample 1853481 | NCBI WGS metagenome assembly PVMK01 (sample SAMN08533507, study PRJNA380276) | Marine sediment metagenome, whole genome shotgun sequencing project.
CTCGATTCGGGGCTATGCAGATTTGACCAAATACGCGGTGGAATGACCGGAGCATTCGCTTCGAATACGTCCGCAAGAGAGCCCAGATAGGGATGCCCCTCTCTCCGCTCGGCAAGCGACTGAGTCTCTTCCGACTGCGCAAAAGGTTCATCGTCACTCAGCGATACGATCATGTTTCCGACGGGGAACGCCGCAAGGAGTACTAAGGCTAGAGCAAGAAGCGCACGTTTCCGCACCTTGCGGAATGCGACAAGAATTAGACCGAGCGCCGCATATTGCATCAGAAAGTCCCCGTCATAAAACAAGGCGTGCGCCATTCCGATGACGAACAGGATCACTAATCGTCTGAAGTAAAACCACAATGACCCGGCGGCTTGTGTCTCCGCTTTCAACATTTGCAGGGCGAATCCAAATCCGAACAAGAAGGAGAACAGCCGCCAAGATTTAGTCTCGAACACGGAGTGCATGGCCGTGAAGGCAATGCGGTCGACCATGCCGGTCCATTCTGTGGAATACGCGCCAAAGTTATACATATTGACCAGCAGCACCCCGAACAGGGCAAATCCCCTGACCGCGTCGACTGATCTTATGCGGGCCCGCGGGTCGGTTGGGCCAATGGGTTTGTCAATAGACATACCTGCCATATTCCATCCCAATGCGCAGGAGATCAATCTCATTACCCGCATGGGTGCCGAGCAGAAACCGTTAGCCGTCCGGAAATGTCTGCTCCTGGACGAGGCTGTGACAGCAGCATTTGGTGAGCCCGACCGACCGTTGTTGGTGGAAGCGGTCCTTGAGTTTTGATCGAATCGGACACGATTTGTCAGATCAGATCCCGACTATCACAGATAGGCATCGGCTCAGGTTGCTATAATCGCCCGCAAAACAATACGAGCGTGGTGGTATCGGTGAGAGCCAGAGCAGGAACAGTCGATCAGAATCTTATTCAGGCAAATTCGCAGCGCAGATACGAGGTCCGTCGCGACGACATTCCTCTCTCCTGCCCGATGCCTGGCATGTATCTGTGGAATTCCCATCCAAAGGTCTATTTGCCCATCGAGGAAACCGGTGAGGCCAAGTGCCCGTATTGCGGAGCGGAGTATATCCTTGCCGATTCGACTGGCTAAAGAATCGCCTGTACTGCGGGCGATTTCCCTTTAATTATGATGAATTGGCGGCTAAATGTGCCGAACATCAGCGAAGTGCCAGGATCACGCGCAATTTGCCGCTGACAGGAATTAAGCTGTTATTCGGCCTGCAGTGTCAGTTTAAGGGCCCTAAAAGGCGCTAAATATCTCTAAATGTTGCAAAAGTAGCCGATTTCCTGCGAATGCGATAGCAGTGGAATGCGGATTCTACGGCAAATGACGTTAAAATCTGTAAAAATCAGAAAAAAATCGCGAAGTAAGCCTAAAATCGCCAAAGTCGTCGTTTTGGACGAAATCTTCTGAGGATCGACAAGCTTGAACGAAAGCGTCCTGCAGACTAGTAACGGCTCCATCCTTTTTGACAGGGATATTTTCGGACAAATCTCCGATGCCGAATTCACTGCTGCGGGCTGGCCGGCCTGTTCCCCGGTCACGGGCCGGCTTCGGTCTTCCGGCCGCGGCAATACCATGATTGTGAAAGGCGATCAGGGCGAATTCGTTTTGCGCCACTTCATCCGCGGAGGGCTGATCGGCCGACTCATTGCAGACAGCTATTTCTGGCTAGGCGAAGACGCGACGCGCGGGTTCGGCGAGTGGCATTTGTTATCGAAGCTCTCGGTCATGGGATTACCGGTGCCGCGACCGGCTGCAGCCCGCTATATTCGTTCAGGCCTGACCTATAAAGCGGATCTGCTGACGGTCCTTATCCCTGACGTACTATCGTTGTCGGATCGAATTGCGACACGGCCGCACACGAAAGAATTCTGGCAAAAGCTGGGCAGAGACATCGCAGCCTTTCATAAGGCGGGCGCGTTCCATGCTGACCTGAATACCTACAATATTCAGATCGACAAAAACGACAAGCTCTGGCTGGTTGATTTCGATCGTGGCAGATTACGCCAGCCGGGATCATGGCAACAAAAAAACCTCGCCCGGCTGCACAGATCGCTGCAGAAGATCAAGCGCCTGGATCCTGAATTGCATTATTCCGAGACTAACTGGGAACAGATTCTCGACGGTTATTTCAGCTCATCCAGGTTCGCATAAGCGTCAGGCAACGGTTCCGGCCTGCCTTTGAATTTCCGGTAGGTCCAGATGTACTGCTCCGGACAACGGCGAATTTGCTCTTCAAGAATCGCAACATACTGCTTTGTGTCCTCCACAGGATCGTCGCTCGGAAAATTTTTCATCGGTGGCAGGATCGTCATGAGGTAGCCGCCCTCGGGAAGACGGCAGACGAACCAGGGTATTGCGATTGCTTTGCCGAGTCTTGCCAGTTTGGATGTGGCTGTATTGGTCATCGCCGGCTCGCCGAAGAACGTGAGCAGCACGGATTGTTTGCTGCGGACCGACTGATCAGGGGCAAACCAAAGGGCCACACCCGACCGGAGGCTGCGAACCATGCTTCGCACATCGCTGCTTGCAATCGTGCTTTCCGCCATGCGCTCGCGGGTTGTTCGCAGGATCTCGATCAGGAACTTGTTGGGATGCTGCTGAAACACCGCGTCGATACGGGGACAAATGTGCTGCATGATGCGCCCACTTAACTCCAGGGACGTAAAGTGCCCGGTCAGCAGAATTACGCGTTTGCCTTGCTGCAGGGCCGTCGTCAGATGCTCTGCTCCTTCGATTCGACTCATTGCAGCAATTTTCTCACGCGACGCCCAGCGGGCGAGACCAAGCTCCATCAAGGATGCGCCAATTGCTTCGTAATGTGCCAGTATCAGGGCATCCCGCTCGTCCGGGGTCAGCTCGGGAAAGCAAAGTTCGATGTTCCGCCGGGCTGTCGCCCGCCGCTTGGTATCGAAACGGTGCAGCAGTCGGCCGACTGATTTAAAAAAACGCAAGCGCACATGATACGGAAGCAGAAAACTCAGGCGAAGCAATCCCAGAAAGAGCCAGAGGTACCAGGTGTTCGGCGTCCAGAAGTGATATAGCGGTTTACGTTTGTCTGCCATCATGAGTATTGGTGTACGGGACTCTTTTTCGACGCGAGTTTAAAGGAAAAGACGGCAAAAGGGGTCGAACCGTTAGGGCCCCTTAGCGGTTCGACCCCTTATTCGTCTATTTCCCATCGTAGGGGGACGGCTCGGCCTTGAAGCGGCGGTGAATCCAGTAATATTGCGCCGGCGCCTGACGAACCTGTTCCTCAATCAAGGCATTGATCCGGCTTGCATCCGTCAGCGCATCGCCCGATGGAAAACCTGTCAAGGGTGCGCCGATTTCGACCCGGTATCCTGAAAGATCAGGCTCCCGCAGCCACAGCAGTGGCAACACGGCGGCACCGGTTTTTTGCGCGATTCGCGCCACATTGATCGATGTCGGCGCCGGGACAGCAAAAAAAGGCGCCATCACTTTGTTGCGGGCAGTCGTCGCCTGATCGACCGTCATGAGAATTGCCCGGTTTGCCTTTAGTCCTTTGATGAACTGGCGAAAACTCTTTTTCGGTATTGCTTTTCCGACGCTGCGCCGGCGCCCTGCGTACACGATTGAATTGATTTCCGGATCACTGAAAGGTCGAAACACAACATCGAAATCCACGACCAGCGCGAGCAGTCGCCCAGCCAGTTCCATCGAAGTGAAATGACCAGCAATCAGAATTACGCCGTGCCCCCTTGCGAGGGCAGCCTGCAAATTGTCCATGCCACCAATTCGCGCCAGGTCACAAAGCCGTTCGTCGGAGGCCCAATACGCAAGTCCGGATTCGAAAAGTCCACGACCGAGTGAACAAAAATGGGCGCGAAGGAGTTTTTGCCGTTCAGCGATTGTCATCTCGGGAAAGCAGAGCTCGAGATTGCGCGCAGCGATCGCCCGTCGCTTACGCGCAAAATGAAAAACAAATCGGCCGGCGAGGCGCCCTAAGCTCATCTGTACGCCGTACGGAAACCTGCTGGACACTCTCAGGCATGCCAGCAGCAGTTGCACGCCCAGTTTAGCCGAGCGCCGCTTGATCAAGTGTGCAGACTCATGGTCGGTGTGTTGCTTGTACGGTATTTCTGAGTCTTATTCTGACATACCGTCAACGTAGTCGTCGCTACCAGACTCATCAGCGACCGGATCGTCGTCGCCGGATTCGTTGGCCGGAGTTTCATCCGTTTGTATGCCGACGTGAAATACCGCAAACCCGGGCATGACCACCTGGTTGCGCGCCATGCCAATGATGCGGCCCGAGTACGGCGAATACAGTCTGCTGCTGGCGTTATTCATCGGGTCTGTGATCGTTCCAAGCAGGTCGCCCTGTCTTACCGTGCTGCCGAGGCTGACATCGGCCAAAAGAATGCCGCCGCGATTTGCTCGTATCCAGGTTGACCGGTAATAAACGGGTTCCGGATCACCCCACAGTCTCATCTTCTTGACCATGCCGAGCGTATGAAGAAGTGTCTCGATGCCTTTTACACCGTGCTTGACTTCCTTGAGTTCAAGCTGTGACGGTCCGCCGGCTTCGAGTGTTACGGCAGGGATGCCGGCCGAGGTTGCAGCATATCGCAGAGTACCCTTGGCCGGGCTGCTGTGAAGAATGACCGTGGCGCCGAAACCCTGCGTTAACGTGACGACATCGGGGTTTCGCAAATCGGCGCGCAACTGGGGAAGGTTGGTGCGTTCGAACGAACCGGTGTGCAAATCGATCAGTGCGTCACAGTGGAGAACGACCTCGACGAAAAACGAATAGGCGATTCTGGCCGCTGCGCTGCCTGTGGGGTTGCCGGGAAAGTAACGATTCAAATCACGCCGGTCGGGCAGGTACCTCGAACTGCGCCGAAAGCCCTGCAGATTCACGATTGGAACGCCGAGGACGGCGCCCGAGAGTTTCTGCGGGTCCAGGTCATGCATGATACGACGAACCATTTCAATGCCATTGAGCTCATCGCCGTGAACGGCCGCTGTCAGGCAAAGGGTCGGGCCCGGCAGTTTGCCATTCACAACCAGCACCGGAGTAGAAACAGGCACCCCTTCGAAGAGTTCAGTCGCAGTCCAGGGCAATTGCTTATAGGTGCCTGGTGCAATTTCTGCATTCAAGAGTGCCAATGGTTCGGCCAGGCCGTCGGCAGTCGTCACCGCGTCGGCCAGCGGAATGACGGGCGGCTGGTCAGCGGCGGGATCAACCATTGGGTCTGCCGGTGAAACCACCGAAGCGGAACCCGAGTCGCTATCCTCGGTCGTATCCTGCAGACTATCCACGTCATCGTCCGGCGGATAAATTGCGCCTTCGCTGGCCCACAGATACGCGCTGCAAGAGAGCAGCATCACGGCAGTGATGCCGCTTAGCAGCGTTTTCAGTCGGCTCTTGAATTTCATCGACACGGTTTTACGGAGTTATGGGCTCTACGGCCTTGTTGTGACAGCCAGATTACCTCAAGCTATACGAAAAAGGGGCAAATATCTGTGAACTAATCAATTATTTAGGACTCATTTCTCAGTCAAAATCCCGATTCAGCCCTATGACAAGCATTTCTCGCATTCTTGCCCTTTTCTGTCTCCTTGCTGCCCCACCGCTGGCCGCAGACCCCAGCCAATTCCCGCGGCCGACCGAGCTCGAGCCGGATATCAACTTCTGGATTTCAGTATTTACCGAATACACGAGTGACCAGGGCGTATTGCACGATAATCGCAATCTCGCTGTGACCTACGAGGACCTCGATATACCGGCTTCCGTGAGCCGCCGGGAACGAAATCGGCGGACCGGGGCACGCCGGAAGCACTATCAGTCGGTGTTGCGGACCTTGGCGAACGGCAAACGCAAAAAATTGACAGCCGACGAGAAGCGCGTTCTCGAACTCTGGCCGGCGGATGTGACGAACGAGGAGCTGCGTGACGCCGCAAACCGGATCAGGTATCAACAGGGGCTTTCTGATCGATTCCATGCCGGCCTCAAGCGGGCGGGCCGGTACCGCGGTCATGTCAACAATACATTCTCGAGGCTGAATGTGCCCGTTGAACTCGCCGCATTGCCGCACGTTGAGTCGTCTTATAACCCGGACGCCAGATCGCATGTCGGCGCATCGGGGATCTGGCAGTTTACAAGGAGCACCGGACGGCGATTCCTGCAGGTCGATCACGTGCTCGACGAACGAAACGACCCTTACGCGGCTACTGAAGCGGCTGGCAAGTTGCTCGCTTACAATTATTCGATTGCCGGCAACTGGCCGATGGCGATAACGGCTTACAACCACGGACTCTCCGGAGTGCGGCGCGCGATGCGCAAGTTTGGTGACACCGAATACGTGAGTATTCTCCGCGAATACCACGGTAGAACATTCGGCTTTGCTTCCCGGAATTTCTATGTCGCATTCCTCGCAGCCATGCAGGTAGACCAAAACGCGGAACAATACTTTCCGGGTATCGTGCCGGACCGTCCCATCGACTATGCGACGGTGAACCTGCCGGCTTATGTATCCGCGGATTCTGTTGCCAAATCGCTCGGCGTTAGTCGGGCCGATTTGGCACGTCACAATCCTGCCCTGCAGCCGACGATCTGGCAGGGCAGCAAGAACTTGCCAAAGGGCTACGGAGTCAGAATGCCGCGCAGCGTCTTGACGGGGCCGATTTCGCAGTTGATAGCAGCGCTACCGGCAGACGAACAATTCGAGAGGCAGCTGCCGGACCTGTTTCACACAGTTGCCCGTGGCGACACTTTGTCGGAGATCGCCGAAGAATACCGGACCAGGATATCGACACTGGTCGCATTGAATAACCTCGGCAGTCGGCATCGCATCAGGGCTGGGCAACGCCTGCGTTTGCCGGCGGCCGGGCCGGCTTCCAGTGTCGCGGCTGCAGCGGCGCCGGCGGCAGCGGTCGTCGAACCCCAGTTGGTTGCTGTTCTTGCCGACGCGCCAGCCACTGTCGATTCGGCTGGTTCGCCGGAGGCGGAAAAAATCAGCCCCGGCGCATTGGCGGACCAGCTTGTTACTACTTTACGCGGTGCGATGCGGTCGACTTTGCTGTCTGATCCGAGCGACTACAGTGTCGCCGCCGACAATACGATCGAAGTCCAACCCCTCGAGACACTGGGTCATTACGGCGACTGGCTGAGCATAAAAACTCAGCGCCTGCGCGACATCAACGGTCTCGCGTTTCGTACGCCTGTCGTCGTCGGGCAACGCATCAAACTGGACATGAGCCAGGTAGCGGCGGAGTCCTTTGAAAACTTGAGGACTGCCTACCACCGCCAACAGCAGGACGCGTTCTTTCGCAACCACACGATAACCGGCGTCAAAGAGCACACCATCAAGAGAAATGAATCAGTATGGATTCTGTCGCTGCGCCAGTATGACGTGCCCATCTGGTTATTTCGCCAATACAATCCGGCGCTCGATTTGCACAAGGTCCGTCCTGGTACGCGTATTCGGTTTCCCGTGTTAGCAAGCGACGATGGGTAAGGTATCGAAGCTGATAGTAATCCGACTTCTGCCCGTGCTGCTAATAACAGCATCAGCAATCGCATATGTCAGCCACATCGAGGGCCCTGATGCCTACGCAATACGCAACGCCGTGCCGATGATCGTCTTTTCAATCCTGTCAGCGATTACACTATATCGTGGCAGCGGCAGCTGGGGTGGCGCGGGCTGGCGCTTGCCGCTCGGTACGCTGGGTTTCGCGATTCCTGTACTCGGACTGTCCTTGTATCTTCACTATGCGTACTCGGTCGATCTCGACGGCATGTTCAGCGGCAGCGAACATCCGCAGGCGCTTTTCCGTTTTCTGCCCTTATATACGGTCGTCGCCGGTGCAATCGGATTTGCGATCGGGTGGATCGTTGGCCGCAATGTTTGATGTCACTTAATGTAATCCGGCACGTTTGCAGATACTGTCTGGTCTGCTAGTCTTTTACCGGCGCTAATGAGGATTCGATCCGAAATGACTTCCAGCAAGAATCGCTTGCGACAACATACGGCCGTTCTCAGAGCCTGTTGTCAGGTATTGATCCTGGTTGGTCTGGTTGCGGTGCCGCCGATTTCTCCAGCCAGCGATTTTCCCGTGGCCGACAAGGTTGTCGTCGAGAAAGAAAAGCGCAAACTGCACCTGATCAGGAACGACGCAATATTCCGGACGTTCGATATTGCGCTCGGCATTACGCCGGTCGGCGGTAAAGAAGAGGAGGGAGACTTCAAAACCCCCGAAGGCCGCTATATGCTCGATACCAGGAATTCTGACAGCGACTTTTTCCTGTCGCTCCATGTTTCATACCCGAGCTCGAAGGACCGGCGTGCGGCTCGGGCCAGGGGCGTTGATCCGGGAGGGCAGATAATGATACACGGGCAGCCAAACAGCCCTACCTATTCTGCCGCCTATTACAAAAAACAGGACTGGACAAACGGCTGTATTGCAGTCTCCAACTCCGACATCATCGACATCTGGTTGATGACGCCAAATGACATCCCGATTGAAATCCTTCCCTGACCGGGCTTTGGGCGTCAGCGCCGACAGTGAACAAATCGTCGATGCAGAAGTCTGGCCCGAAGGGAGCCTGGAAATACTTTCCCAGGTCGAAGTCGATCAACTGCGGAATCAGGGGGAAGGCGGGCTCTACCCGGTGCTGCGCCGTTGCATACTCGCTGTCCTGAGCTCAGGCGAAAATACCGACGATGCCCGGGCGGTCCTCGAGAAGCACAAGGATTTCAGCGTCGGCATCATTCAGCTCGATCGGGGCCTCAAACTCTCCTTGAAAGGTGCGCCGTCTGCCGCCTTCGTCGATGGCAAGATGATACGCGGCACCCGGGAACTCCTGTTCGCGGTGCTTCGCGACATCGTTTTTACCAATAATGAAATCAGAGAAAGCGGGCGATTCGATCTGAAGTCGTCCGACAACATCACCAACGCAGTCTTTCATATCCTTCGAAACGCCAGGCTGCTGCAAACGCACTCGAATGCTGACGTTGCGGTCTGTTGGGGCGGCCATGCGATCAGCAGGGACGAGTACGATTACACCAAGAAGGTCGGCTATGAACTCGGCCTGCGTGGCATGAACGTATGCACGGGCTGCGGTCCCGGTGCGATGAAGGGCCCGATGAAGGGCGCCACTATCAGTCACGCAAAACAACGCATCCGGGACAGCCGGTATATCGGCATAACCGAACCGGGAATCATTGCAGCGGAATCACCGAATCCTATCGTCAACGCCCTGGTCATCATGCCGGACATGGAAAAACGACTTGAAGCATTTGTCCGTCTCGGGCATGGCATCACTATTTTCCCCGGTGGCGTCGGTACGGCGGAGGAAGTTTTGTATGTGTTGGGCGTTCTACTGCATCCGGACAATGAAAAAATACCGTTCCCGTTAATCATGACAGGTCCTGCCAACAGCGAATCGTACTTCCGGCAGATCGACGAGTTTGTTGCTGCGACACTCGGAGAAAGTGCACAACGCAGGTACAAAATAATCATCGATGATCCGCCACAGGTAGCCAGAGAAATGCTCAACGGACTTCGCCAGGTCAGAGATTTTCGAAAGCATAATGGCGATGCCTACTATTTTAACTGGCGCCTCAAGATTGATGATGATTTTCAGAAGCCTTTTGAGGCAAACCACGAGTCGATGCGAGCTATCGAAATTCATGAAGATCTGCCGGTGTATGAACTCGCAGTCAATTTGCGGCGCGTTTTTTCAGGCATCGTTTCTGGGAATGTGAGGGAGGATACGATCGCCGTCATAGAGGAACGCGGGCCGTTCGAAATCTATGGCTCGAAAAAACAAATGAGGCTCCTCGACCGGCTTTTATCCGCATTCGTTGCGCAGGGGCGCATGAAGATCGCCAGCGAGAGCTACTCCCCGTGTTACCAGGTGACAAGATAGGCCGCTGCCCCGGGCGGGTCGTATTCTGTTAAATGGATCGCAAGGTGCTACAGATTGGGCCGATGATTAAGTAAAAATCAGCTATAATACATTGATATTTATGAGGAAAATCACTGCCGGCATTGTGATGCAGTTCCTGTGACATTGGTGGCCGGCAACGTAGCATTTGCTCAAAGGATGTACTGAGCAAATCGACATGCAGGACAGCAAAGAAATCAGTTGGGCAAGTGACTACAGCGCCGAAACGCAATCGGAATCAGTAGATTCCCCAACGCAGTCGGAATCGGTAAATTCTGGACGAGGTGCAGACTCGCATTCGAATGGTTCGTCCGACGCGGACGCCTGGCAACAGTACCGCAAATGGGTTTCCAAAGCGCCTGTTCCTAAAGAGCGTCGTGGCGGCATCGATCCGTCGCTGTACACCTGGAAAGGCTACAGAAACTGGACGGAGCAGATTAAGCGTAACTGGTCCAAAGAATAAGAAAAACGCGCACCACGATCGTCAGGCTCTGCCGGGCAGAAAAACCAGATAAAATTTCCTCCCTTTCGCGAAAAAAGAATCGCTTTTTTGCGTTCTTACACGCGTTGCCCCTCTTTTTGTGACGCAGTCGTCTATTATTAGAGACAAGCAGATTATGTACTACGATAAAGTACACATCACCCTGATAAAAATCGAACGAGTTCTCTCTTCTGACAAAAACTCAAGGTGTAATTCTATTTGCAAAGCAAGCTGTGATCTGTCTCACGGCGGTGGTGGTATCAGGTGTCTATAGTCCGCATTAGTGACTAACGATTCAAGACAACATGAGTATGTCAAAGAATTATTCACAAACAGACTCGCCCGTCGAGGTACTAACAAACGAAGCAGCAAGGAAGCGCTGGGAGCTCTTTCATCTTGCGATTGCTCATGCAAAGAAATTCAACGCAGTGGCATTGCAGGAAGCTGAAATATCTACCGCTGAGCCAAAACGCGCCGATCCATTGCTGTCAGTCGCAGGGTAAAGGACGGGTGCAAAAGTCGTGGAGCGCCTGATTCAATACCTCGACGAGATCGAGGATCTCTTTTATGCGGCGCCGCTAATCGCGGAGCAGCTACGGCGTGCGATTCAGCGAATCCTTTTTCTGCTTGGATCAATTAGCCTGCAAATTACAGGCATCGTTCTTGCACTCACGCACCCACCGCTCGCACTGGCAGTTGTCGCATTGTTGCTGGTCGGCCTGCTCTTCCGGGCGGTCATCATTCCGGTGCCGCAAGCGATCGCGGCAAGCTAGATTCCGTTCACGGCACAAATGGTTCGACGCTACGAGGTGTCGAGCGGATCCTCATAAGGCCCTTGAAATACCTCAGATTGGCACTATCGTGTCTTTCGTTGTATGACCTGTATTTGAGGAGACCGAAAAGGTGAGCGAGAACCAGGGCCGGGAAGTACTGGGGTTCCAGACTGAAGTGCGGCAGCTGCTGCACCTGATGATCCATTCACTGTACAGCAACAAGGAAATATTCCTGCGGGAACTAATATCGAACGCCTCTGATGCAGCGGACAGGCTTCGGTTCGAAGCGCTTGCCGCTCCCGAGTTGCTGAAGGAGGACCCGGACCTCAAGATTCGCATTGAGTACGATGACACCGCAAAGACCGTTGCTCTGATAGACAACGGTATCGGCATGTCCCGGGACGAACTCGTCGAAAACCTCGGCACCATTGCAAAGTCCGGAACCGCCGACTTCCTTCAGCACATGACCGGTGACGAGCAGAAAGACGCTCAGCTGATTGGGCAATTCGGCGTCGGCTTCTATTCTGCATTCATCGTCGCGGACAAAGTGGCGGTGGAATCCAGGAGAGCGGGGCTGCCGGCGGACCAGGGCGTTCGCTGGGAGTCTGATGGTCAGGGCGAGTTTTCGATCGAAAATGCGGATCTCCCGGAACGCGGAACGTGCGTCACCTTGCACCTCAAGGATGCAGAGTCCGAATTCTCGGAGCCACTGCGTCTCGAAACCCTGATTCACAAGTATTCGGACCACATCGCTTTTCCGGTCCTTTTATCCAAGGCGGGTGATACCGATACGGAGCCGAAAACAGTCAATTCGGCAACGGCCCTCTGGACCAGGACGCGAACGGAAATCAGCGCAGACGAATACAAGGAATTCTACAAGTATCTTTCGCACGATTTTGCAGACCCGCTTTGTTGGAGCCATAACCGGGTAGAAGGCAAGAAGGAGTATACGAGTCTCCTTTACATTCCGGCGAACGCGCCGTTCGATCTTTGGAACCGGGAGGTACCGCGGGGACTGAAGCTTTATGTGCAGCGCGTCTTTATCATGGACGAGGCGGAGCAGTTTCTTCCTTTGTACCTGCGTTTCGTGAAAGGAATAGTCGATTCTGCCGATCTGCCGCTCAACATATCTCGGGAGATGTTGCAGCGTGATCCTGAACTGTCAGCCATGCGCAAAGCATTAACGCGCCGGGTGCTCGATATGTTGAGCAAGATGGCGACGAAAAATCCAGAGGACTACGAAAAGTTCTGGAACGAGTTTGGGCAGGTCGTCAAAGAGGGTTTCGTAGAGGATCAGAAAAATTGCGAGAAGCTGGCAAGACTTCTTCGATTCGCAAGCACCCATACCGGAACCGACAAACAGGACCAGTCGCTCGTGGACTACGTCGGTCGTGCGGGAGCCGAGCAGGACAAGATCTACTACATCCTCGCCGAAAACTTTGCGACGGCAAACGCGAGTCCGCATCTTGAACAGCTGAGGAAAAAGGGTATCGAAGTGTTGCTGTTATATGATCGCATCGACCCGTGGATGGCCGGTCACCTGTCGGAATTCGAAGGCAAGACCTTTCAGGATATTGGCCGCGGTCAACTGACCCTGCCCGACGCGGAAGGGGAGATCACGCAACAGGCTGTAAACGACGAGCATAAGCCATTGCTGAAGCGTATCAAGCAGGTACTTAAAGACAGGGTCGAGGCGGTCAACGTCAGCCAGCGCCTCGTCGAATCACCAGCCTGCGTCGTCGCTGGCGAACAGGATCTGGGTCCTCAACTACGGCGCATGCTCGAGGCAACCGGGCAAAAGCTGCCGGAGTCGAAACCGATTCTGGAAATCAACGTCAGCCACCCGCTGTTGAAGAGGTTGTCCGCGGAAACCGACAGCAGCAAGTTCGATGAACTGTCAGAAATTGTTCTCGATCACGCGTTGCTTGCCGAAGGAGCCCAGCTCGACAACCCGGCAGACTACGTCCGCCGCATGAATCACTTCCTGTTGGGTCTCGACCAGAAACAGTCCGAAGCCTCGGACCAACAGTCCGAAGCCTCGGACCATCAGGCCGAAAATACGAGCAATCAAGAAAAACGATCGAAAGCTTAATTCTGCGGATCGTTGCTCCGCATGTGCGGGACGACCAGCGCTCGCTCCATGCCGCTGAAGAACAGTTCGGTCAGGATTGCTAGCATGGCCGCCGGAATGGCGCCCTGAAGAATCAGCGAGCTGTCGTTCAAAGCCAGACCGGTAACGATCGGGTCTCCCAGCCCGCCTGCGCCAATAAATGCCGCGAGCGTCGCGGTGCCGATGCTGATCACCGCTGCCGTACGTATTCCGGCGATGACGTGCGGCATCGCAAGCGGCAGCAACAAATACCGAAATTCCTGTCGTCGACTCATAGCCATTGCGGCCGCGACCTGGCGATAAGCGGGCGGTATCGTGAGCAAGGCTGTGATCGTGCTTCGTGCAATCGGCAGGAGAGAATAGAGAAACAATGCGAGGATAGCCGGCTTTTGTCCGATGCCCATGAACGGAATCAGCAGAGCGAGCAATGCGATTGACGGAATCGTCTGCAAGAGACTCGCGAAATAGAGAAATGCGTTGGCCATTGTTCGGCGCCGGTGCACGAGCAGCGCGATACCAACGCCGACCAGAATTGCCAGCGATAATGCCGTCGCAGTCAGTTTCAGATGCCGTCGCGTGTTTCGCCAAAGCCGCGGAAGTACTGTTGATCGGGCGTCAGTCGCCGAAACCAGGCCCGCGTCATGGAGAAAGTCCGCCGCGACTTTCGGAATGCTGTTTCCCGGTTCCATTGCCAGCCGATTGAGCTGCTGCATCCTCGCATCGTCGATTCTGTCGCTCATTGACTCGAGCACCTGCAGTACTTCGGCAGGCAATCGATCATGTGTCAGATAGGCCGCAAAATATTCGGGAAAGTATTCGAGATCATCCTCGAGTAGCACGAGGTCGTAACGAGTGAGCTCGCCGTCGGTCGAATAGGCGGCGATGACGTCCAATTGTCCGTCCTCGATAGCCTGATAAGCCAGGCCGTGATCGACGCCGTCTACGTCCTGGGTCAGCCCGTACAAGACCTTCAGGCCGGGCCAGCCATCCTGACGATTCAGGAACTCGTGCGGAAAAGCAATTCTCAAGTCGTCGTGATCGCGAAGATCGGAAATCTTGAGAAGACCCGCGCTTCTTGAAAGATGCGAAGGGATTGCTATTGCATAAGTGTTATTGAAGCCTATAGGCGACAACAAGCTCAGGCCCTGCTCCGCGAGAGCGGCCCGCATGTCAGCGGCGCTCCTGATCCCCGGCGGCGCGAGGATGACCTCGTTGATCGTCCCCGTATATTCGGGATAAAAATCGATCGCCCCGGTCAGCAATGCCTCGTAGCAGATTTTCGTGCCGCCCATTCCAAGGCGCCGCCGCACTTCAAAGCCGCGGTCTTCCAGGAGCTGAGCGCTGATCTCGGCAAGAATATAGCTTTCCGGAAACATCTTGCTGCCAACGACGACTGCCTGGCTGTGAGCAGCCGAGACTGCGAGCAACAGGGAGAAGGCTGTCATGAAGCGCTTATTCATCCGAGCTTGCCCGAGAGCCCGGTGCAAAGGTGACCGACATAGCTGTTTGCCGGTCGATTCATCACTTCATCGACGGTTCCGTGTTGTTGAAGCCTGCCGTTCCTGATTACCACGATATCCTGTGCGAGATTGATCGCCTCTTGCGGATCGTGCGTGACGAGTACACAGGAAACTGCCTCGCGTTCTTGCAAGCTCAAAAACTGCTCGTGGATGCTTCGCCGCGTAAGGGTATCCAATCCTGAAAACGGTTCGTCGAGAAGGAGGAGTTCAGGATGCAACATCATTGCGCGGCACAATCCGGCTCGTTGCTGCTGGCCGCCGGACAGTTCATGCGGATACCGGTCGAGCACGTCTTCCGGTAGTTGCATCAGGTCAAGCAGTTCCTTGAGTCGCGATGTGCTGGCCGGTTCGCTCCAGCCGCTCAGCCTGCCGGGTAACACGATGTTATCGCGGATCCTGAGATGCGGAAAAAGCGCCACGTCCTGAATCGCGTAGCCGATTCTCTTCCGAAGGGGCCTTGGTTTGTCGTAGTCGATGTCTGAGCCCAGCGTCTTTACTGTTCCGGAATCGGGACGGAGCAGCCCGATAATCAGTTGTACAAGGGTCGATTTGCCGCTCCCGCTCTCGCCGAGAATTGCCGTGGTTTGTCCCAACTTGAGCTTCAGCGAGACATTTTCGAGGGCGACCACGTTGCCGCGGCGCAATGAAACATCGTGAAACTCAGTCGCGCTATCGTTCACGTTGGTGGCGGCGTTGACCAGCCATCCGGCAACGGTCCCTGGTCAGAAACGATTTCACGGTGACCACTCCAGGTGGCAATAATCGCTTCGGGCGTACCGATCCCGGCAGCACGCGGATCTCCGCATGGGCCGAACCAGTGATTTTGCGGTGCGCCCGTGGTGCGGCCGCGCATGCCGCAATAGGTCGTGCCATTGATGGTCGCGCCCAGCACTTTCTTCAGGAAAAGGGCATCGTTGCTGACAACGCCCGCAGTCAGGTGATGCGGTATCCGTTCCAGGATGTCGAGCAGCATCGGCAGCTCGGCATCGGTATAGGTCACAACAACCTGGAACGGACCAAACAACTCAGTCGTTATGAGCTCGAACTGAGCCGTGCCAAACGCGCTCAATGGTACTCGGACCGCAGTTGCCTCAAGTGCCCCGTAACAGGCCGGAATTGAGTGACCTTCGAGCGTCTTGCCACCAAACAACAATTCCGCATCGGGGGTCGTCAGCAGGGTATCAATGTGCGCCAGCATTTTTTCGTTAGTCCAGGTCAGGACCGGTCCCAGCGTAAGGTCGTCAAGTTTGCGTCGCGCCGCGAGCTCGGCCAGCTTCGGCAACAACGATTTTTCCCAGTACTCGTGCACGAAGATAATGCTCTGCGCCGAACATTTTTGACCGGAGGCACTGTATGCGTCCTGATCTGATTGCCAGGCGACATAGTCCAGCCAATCTGCCTGAAAGTCCGGGCCAACCACTTTCCAGTCAAAGCCGGCGTCCTCCAGCCGGACGGCGCCATTAACGACGGTCGAAACATGTTCAGCGACAGAGCTCGAGCCTGTGAATTGCAGCATGCGGATGTCATCTCTTGCTTCATCAAGCAGTTTGCCCATTTCGGAGCCAGGGCAGTGAATCAGGTCCACGTCGGTCGGTGGCAGACCGGCGTGGATAAGCAGGCGAAGAAATTGCTCGAAAACGACGCTGACTTTGGAGTCGACTTTGACTAATGGACGGTTGCCCATGAACAAAGCGCCCATGACCTGCAGAGCAGGAATTTCGAGTGGGAAATTAAAGGGCGCGATAATGGCCACTGGACCAAAGGGCCAACGATAGCCGCGCGTTTCCTGTCCCTGGTAATCCCCCGGATTCGAAAACCCGCGACCCAGAAAGCGGACACTGTCGCCGGAAAAATTCTCCAGAAACACCCTCGTTACCGTCACTTCAGCGGCGCATTGTGGCCAGCTCTTGGGCATCACGCGCTGGATGAGTCGGGTGAAATAATCAGCAGTGTCATCCTGTCGGAGCAAAGCGGCGGCCCTGGCGCAGATAGCGCCAAGTGCGAGGTATCGATCAGGGTTCTTGAGCGGATTGTGCAATCCGGACTTAGGGGCAGCTCCTGAGGCCCTCGATAAACGGCGCGTGAACCCGTGTATCGGGAACATGGAGAAACCTTTGGCCGTTCATCGGGTCAATGATGTCGTCCCGGACATGATCCGCATCAAGCCAGGACCCGGCGACGAGGTTCTGGACATGTCCCGGGCTGGCCTCGGTCATGCCGTGTGCAGGATCGACAGTGGCAAATGCAGGGACTTGGGACATATTGTCCTCCGTTCTAATCAGATGTGGCCGAGCGCCTCGGAGAATATGATTGTACTGGGCGGTTGCGAAGCCGTCATGTGTGTAGAATTCGGCAGGGGGGTGCGCAATGAAAAAGCCGGTGAATGACGCCAGGAAACAGCGAGACGACCTGCGGGACAAGCTGACTGACGAGCAGTACGAGATTACGCAAAACAAGGGGACGGAGCGCGCGTTTACAGGCAAGTACGTCGACCATAAAGAAGACGGGTCCTACCGGTGTATCTGTTGCGAAGCGGAATTGTTCAGTTCCGAGCACAAATTTGACTCCGGGTCCGGCTGGCCGAGTTTTTGGCTGCCGCTGACAGCGGAGAACGTCAAGACAGTAACAGACACGAGCCTTGGGATGACTCGTGAGGAAGTCGTGTGCAGCAATTGCGGCGCTCACCTCGGGCATGTTTTCGAAGACGGTCCGGAACCGACGGGTCTAAGATACTGCATTAATTCGGCATCGCTGGGTTTCGACGAATCCAATTAATTTTTTTTCATTATTGTGCGGCGTGCAGCCAAGCGTACAGGCAATAGTTCGGCGCGTCGCCATTACTTCACAAAGGAATAGGACAGAATGAATTTCAGGAAAGCAATTGCAATATTTATCTCGATATTTGTTTTGACAGCCTGTGATCAGCCCGCATCGGATACGGCTGGTCAACTTACAGATGCTGCGACAGTCGCCGAAGAAGCAGATCAAAAAGCAGAGTTACCGTTGGTGGAAATCGCGCCCGGCCTTTCGATGAGAATTCTGCAAGAAGGAGCTGGCGACACGGCCGAGAATGGTCAGATAGCCGTCGTGCATTACACGGGTTGGCTTTATGACGAAACAGCGGAAAACAGCAGGGGAAAGAAATTTGACAGCTCTGTTGACCGCGGTGAATATTTCAGCTTCATGCTGGGCGCCAGACGGGTAATACGCGGTTGGGACCAAGGAGTCGTTGGCATGAAGGTGGGAGAAACCAGAGAATTGACGATTGCACCAGAATTGGCCTACGGAGAACGCGGGGCCGGCAATGTCATTGCCCCGGGCGCGACCCTGGTCTTCGAAATCGAACTGGCGGCGCTGCAGGGCACGGAACCGGCCGCGTCGGAATAGCGATGATGATTGCTACCTGTGATGATCGGTACTTAATCAGACACACGTTGTCAGATTTAGTCGAGACCAATTACCGCTTTACACCCGGAAGCGGCCATTGAGATGGTAGCGTCCTGAGGGGCCGCTGCCGACCCATTGCGGACGTTTGTATTACAACTGATACTCGGGCGACCGGCCCGCAGGCGCAGCTCTGCGATCCGTACTAAACTATCCGTGCACAAAAAAATAACTAACTGGGAGAACACGATGAAGAAGCTATTACCCGTGACACTTGTCGCGCTCGTTACGCTGTGCCTAAGCGGTATAGCCAGCGCCGACAGTATTGCCGAAACATGGACTTGCGAAGTCAAAGAGGGTAAGAAAATCGAAGACGTACAGGCTACAAACAGCAAATGGTTGAAATGGATCAACGCTCATGTCGACGGCGGCGGTATCACGAGCGCTGTCGGTACGGCCGTAGTCGGCAATACCGAGACCTTCATCTTTGTCGACACCTACCCGAATTTGGCCACCTGGGCAGCTGCAAAAGACGTCTTGGACAGCGATGAAGGTGATGAACTCGACGACCTGTTCGAGGACGTGTCGGAGTGCAGCGAAAATCGTCTGTGGAAAATTGAGGACACAAAGTAGCAATAGTAGTTTTTCGATCTGCAATCCGGGAGGCGACTAGTACCTTTGGCGTGCTAGTCGTGTTCTCTTGCGGGTGGCACATTATGCACGATGGCCACGACGTGTATTTTTTGAAGTTTAATGCATGTCGCAAACGGTGTCGGCTGGCTGCTACTGACTCAAAGCGGTTCTCCCGTTTACAATAGGCAACTTCAAATCGCGGAGAGATATCGTTGACCATATCCGGCGAGTGTTTTTGCGGAGCCGTTACCTACAAGGTGTCAGGAAAGTTACGCGACGCGAGGTCATGTCATTGTTCTCGTTGCCGCAAAGCGTTTAGTTCGCAAGCCTCGGCTTACGCGCTGGTTGATCCCGTTGAGTTCAAGTGGTCAACCGGTGAAGACCTTTTGACGTCTTACACGGGAGAGCACGGGGCTGGTCTGATGTTTTGCAGTAAGTGTGGCTCTACGCTATGTGGCATTGTCGATGGAGACGTGCATGGCGTCACATTGGGGTGCGTCAACGGCGATCCAGAGATCGAGATAGGCCAGCATATCTTCGTGGGGTCAAAGGCTGCATGGGAAGTTATGCCGGAGGGAGTAACGACTTTCGAGGAAGGACCATCAAGCTCGTAATAGTCTGCTTCTGGCTGCGATTTCAACCGGTCGAAACTTCGCGTTTTACCCTATTTGAGTGACCGCATTCTGGAGAACCGGCCGTCCACCGTGAGCGGCAAGTAAGGGTCAGAGCCGGCCGCTCACGGTGCCCAGAGTGCGGTTGTCCACACTAATTGTCATAGAACCCGCACGGCGCGCGGCACCCGTGCTGCCGGCATTAGCAACCGGAAGCGTTTAGGGCCATCTGCCAGCTGGCGGCCGGCTGTCGATCATTATTGCGTCCAGTTTTTTCTGAGCGCGTTTTAGATCCATAAGGTCACGCTGCTCAAGCATTTCACAGTCGTCGCGAACCATCTGTGCGATGTCGACAGGATAGTGCCGACAGTCTTCAGGACGGTCGTCATAGATATCGCAGGTGAACTTCTTGCCGTCCGGCGACTTCTGCAGCCAGGGACATCGAGCAAAATATTCACCGCTCGCGGGATTCACCCAGATCTTTTTACCCTGGACGTAGCGAGAAATATCCGGTCGGTGGGTTTCCCACCAGTCGATTTCTTCCGCTGAAGCAGACAAACCACCATTGCCCGCCGTCTCACAACACTTGCCGCATGAGTTGCAGTTCTTCATTCGTCCAGAGTACAGGACATAGCCAGAAAACATAGTGGGCCCCATAAAATTTGGGGATGTTTTTCTCCACTTTCGCACATGCAAACGAATTGGGTAGACTAATGTCGTTGTCAGCACGGAACTCAATTATCTACGTCATCATAGCTGTTGCTGCTCTTTTCTTGATCTCGAGAATTGTCACAGTCGCGTTGATGCTGATATACGCACCAGAAGACGCAGCGCCGTTATTTTTTCTGAAGCAAGTAATTTTCTCCGCAATTTGCGTTGGTTTCATACTGTTGCTTTGGAGAAATCGTGTTCGACGCCGGGTTGGTGAAAGAAGCGAAGGGTGGTCGCACGGGTCCGGTCAAAAGGTCAGCCCGACAAAACGCTAGCTTGCATCGATGAGCGGCTGCTTCTGGCCGTTAGCTGCCTGTCAAATTCCTGATTCTGATGCCTGTTGAATGACCGCTATTGATGAAAGCGGTCATCGAGTGTTGCCTGAAACACTTGCTTCGCCGTCTATCATTACCTGCAGCCGCGGCAGTGACGAGAGCTGTAGTTACAGTGTTGCGAGCTCTTCGGCGGAGCGGTCCGCGATGCCCAGCGATTCCGGCGTTCGCAAGGCTTCGGCCCTGTAGTCGCGTGCCATCACTATCGAGGCGACGTTAATAACTGCGTCTATACCAAGCGTCGCAACACCGATCTGCTGGCCGAGCTTCGACATGAACACCAGTCCGTAGCCGACGTCTTCGTTGAGGTAGCGATGATCGAGCTGCGGCTGGGCACCGATACCCAGAAAGCCCGGCGCCTTGCGGTAGCCAGAGCCATAGTTGGCTTCCAGCATGTAGCCTTGACGCACGCCTATCTCGGGGTCGGGCAGAATGGAAATGCCAAGCTCCTTACCAATAGCGATGCGCTCCTTGTCGAGGGTTTCAATCAGGCGACCGACCGAATCGCTCACACCTTCTTCGTAGAACAGGAAATCCCCGCCCGTCATTTCGATGCGGGCGGCGTTACTCAAAGTCACCGCCGGATGAATGATCGGGTTCGCATTCTGCAGGCTCGTTTGCAGGACGCTCTCTGCCGGTTCCATGCTCGGATAGACGTCGGCGATGAGTTCCAGAATATCGCCTGTATGCCTGCCCGGCAGTGCCGCCAACAAGTTACCTGCCTTGAGTTTCAGGAACACGTGGATCCTGCCCGGCTCGGTTAGCCGTACGGCATAGTGTAACGTGGAGGTCTCTGCGACACGGATGGACTCATCGTTCAGTGCCAGCCCGGCAGCACGTTTGAAGGCCAACGCGCCGCCACAGGAACTCGGACTGACGATTACCGTTTGTCCGGCACTCAGTTTGCCGGCCACGGCTTCGCCGAACGGCTCGGTGCTATAGGCTGGGCCGACAACGTAAATCAGCTCAGCGTCCTGCAAGGCTTCGTCAATGTCATGGCCGGAATAGGCAATCGGTCCGAACCCGGAGATATCGCCCTCCGCATTGATTCCGCCCTGCTCGGCGATCGTCGCGATGTTGTCGGGAAATTGCTCGAAATCGAACACGCGAACGTCGTGCCCGTGCGACGCACAATCGAATGCCACGGCAGTGCCGCCGGCACCTGCGCCTAGTACAGTGATCTGCATGAGTGCCTCTTGATCTTTGTTTCCGATTACGCCAGGTGCCCGACTTTAACGTAGATCAACGCGCCTTCGTCATCCGTATAAGGCGCATGTTTGCTCTTGTGGGGATTGCGAATCCAGCTACCTGCCGGGTACTCGCCATGTTCGTCGCGGAACGCACCTTCGATCACGAAGATCTCCTCGCCGCCCCAGTGGGAATGCAACTTGAATTGCGTATTTGGCGCCCAAATGTGTGCACTTCTATGCAAACTTGTGACTGGAATCACAGCCCCTAGCCCACCGAGGAACGATGAATGTGTGGCGGTCCACAAAACTAGTGGAATCTCAAACGCGCCACGGGAGACATCGCCTCTCTGGGGCGCCAAGCGAGTGCTGAGAGGCAAGTTCGGATGCGTTCTTGCCGCCTACCGAATGTCCGCTGAGTTGGGCGGCCGCTATGCGGAGGGATCTGAAATGGTTCATCAGCTGACTGTGGGTGCGCTCTGGGTTCATCCAAGTTGGGTACTCGAAACGGGGATTATTCAGGACTTAAACGGCCCCGACACAACGTCGTTCTTGCTCGGTATTCGAAAACATTTCTGACCAAGGTGGACAGTCGCACGTATTACAAACAGCTATGGAAACGTTAATTCAAACTCTATTCGCCGGTTGACCTGCCTTCCGGCAGCATCGTCGTTGCTTGCGATGGCTCCTGCCGAGCCCACTCCATTTGTCGTCAGCCGCTGTGGCTCGATACCGCGCTCGATCAGATAAGTAACGACAGACTTCGCCCGGGCTTCGCTTAGCGCGCGATTAGTGGATTCATTGCCTGTGCTATCCGTATGGCCTGTCACAGTGATGGACGCCGTCGGGCAATCCGTGGCAATTTCTGCGATTTCATCAAGCAGGCTCAACGCGTTGGTCCTGAGCCTGGCGCTCGATTCTCTGAACTCGACGTTGCGATTGTGCAGGGCCCTGGCGAAAAGGTTTTCGCAGAGGCGACTGAACTGCGCCGATTTTTCCACTGGTACAACATTCAATTCCAGATGCATGCCATTCAACAAGGATTTGTTGATTCTGTCGGCAGACGACGACCATGCGGCGGTATCCGTGACGATGCCACCAATCCCGATATGATGTTCATCGATGAACGCGCTCGATGAATGAGTGTCCGCCATAGCGTGCAGTGTGGTGTCGGTTACAAGCGACCAACCGGGTGGCATCGTTGAGTGCCGTTGGACGTCGATCTCCAGCTCGATACCCGGGAAATACCTGGCTGCAGTCTGACGCAACAGGGCCTCATGTGCTGTCGAGCTGACATACCCCTGGATTATCAATCGGGATTTGTTTCTTGTAATCGACAAGCCAATTGCAGGGTCGGAAGGCGCATCGACCGACTCATTTATCGTTTCGTTTGAGGCAGTGCCGCTCGTGTATGCAAGCAACAGCGCAGCGACGACGAGAACCGGATTGACCGATTGCTGCATCCGGGATCAGGCGGGATCGTTAATTTTCTGGTGTTGCAGATTGCGAGCCTGTCCGACCCAGTCCTCGCGGTATATCCGGCTACGGAATCCCTTCAGCTGTTGCGCCACCCGGTCGATATCGAATTCGCTCATTTCAGCAATCTGATTGAATCGATATATGCCGAGATCGTTCAGGGTCCTTTCGATCACCGGGCCGACGCCCTTGATGAGTTTGAGGTCATCCGTGTCGCTTTCGGCGACCTTGCTGTCATTCACGACGGCATCAGGTTCGGATGCTGGCACGTCGGCGGGGTGATCCTCATCCGGCTGCTCTGGCGCGTCAAATATGCCGCTGAATGTGTCGCTGATTGCGCCGAGTTCGGCATCGGATATGCCGGTTGCGGCATCGGTTGCCACAGAAGCATCGGTATCGGGCGGCGATTCGTCTACCGTTGCGAATACTTCATTATATGAGTCATCCTGATCAACCAGCTCGTTGTCGAATTGACTTGTCAGCGTGTCAAGTGGGTCATTCGACGCACTCAGACCGTCCGCAAGTGTATTCGGATCGACGGGCTCGATCCTTGTATGGTCCGGTCCGGTAACATTCTCCAGTGCGGCAATGCGCTCCCGGGCTTGCTTGAGTTCTACCTCGAGCTCCTGCGCCTCCAGGTCGCGTGTCCGGAAACGTTCAACCAGTGGCGGTACACGACTTTGCCATGCGGTTAGTTCGCGACTAAGTCCGAATATTTTTTCGTCCTTCTCACGAATTGCCGTTGCGGAAGCTCCATCGCGTGCCTCGCGGGTTGCGACTGACGCCTGCAACTTGTCTCGCTGGGCAGTGGCAACTTCCAGGCTAGCGCGATACTCCTTTACTTGCCGTTGCAGCGCGTCGCTCCGCTCAAACGCTTCTTTCAACGAGCCCGCCAATTCCTTTGCCCGCAGATTCGCGTCCTTGATGGATGCTTGATACTGACTGATCTGTTCCATCAGGCTCTTGTTTTGCTCTTCGAGACGGTCCCGTTCGCCGCGTTGTGTCTCGAGTTGCTCCTGCCAACCAGCGTTTACGGCGATCTTCTCCTTGGCGCAGCGGACCGCACGAAAAATCCATCCGAGGGCCACGCCGATTATCAGCATGCCCGCCAGCATTCCAATTTCGATGGGAGCAATCTCAGGCATTGTTCAATTCCGTTCCGTCTCTAGGATGCAAGTCGTAACTTGTCCATTTCGGCAAGGACCGCGTTTAGTCGGTCCACCGCCCAATCAATCTCGCTGCGGCTAATTGTAAGCGGAGGTGCCAGGCGCACTACTGTGTCGTGTGTCTCTTTACTCAATATTCCTCGTTGCATCAGTCTTTCGCAAACGTCCCGCGCAGTGCTGAGCGCAGGGTCGATTTCGACGCCAATAAACAGGCCGAGGCCCCTGACATCCTTGATCATCGGGCTGTCGAGCTTACGCAGCTTTTTGAGCATATAGTCACCCATGGATGCGCTGCAAGCGGACAGGTCGTCTTCTACGAGAATATTGAGTGCTTCGAGGCCAACCGCCGCAGCCAGCGGATTGCCGCCAAATGTACTGCCATGGTCACCGGGGGTGAAAACGCTCATTACCTCACGCCTGGCAAGAAACAGCGAAACCGGCAGGATGCCGCCGCCGAGTGCCTTACCGAGAATCAGGCCGTCCGGTTTTACACCTTCATGTTCGCAGGCAAGCAGCTTTCCGGTCCTGCCAAGGCCGGTCTGAATTTCATCGGCAATGAGTAAAACATTGTGTTTCCTGCAAAGTTGTTCGCAGGCCTTCAGATAACCGGCGGGCGGCAGGACAATACCCGCCTCACCCTGTATCGGCTCAACCAGGAACGCTGCGGTGTTGGGCGTTATCTTCTCTTCGAGGGACTGCAGGTTGCCGTATTCGGCAAGTATGAAACCCGGCGGAAACGGCCCGAATCCGCGTCGATATTGAGCTTCGTCGGACATGGCGATAACGGCAATCGTGCGGCCGTGGAAATTCCCGGTGCAGGCGATGATTTCAGCCATATCCGGTGCTACGCCTTTAACCTCGTAGGCCCATTTGCGGGCCGCTTTTAGCGCGGTTTCCACCCCTTCCGCCCCGGTGTTCATGGGCAAAGCCATGTCCATACCCGTTAGTTCGCAGGCGCGTTGCAGAAAAGGGCCGAGATTGTCGGTGTGATAGGCCCGCGAGACAATATTGAGTCGTGCAACCTGTTCCTGAGCCACCTTGACCAGTCGCGGGTTAGCATGGCCGTGGCTAACCGCCGAGTATGCGCTCATCATGTCGAGGTACTTGTTACCTTCATCGTCCCAAACAAAGACACCTTCACCACGGGTCAATACCACCGGCAGGGGAAGATAGTTCTGCGCGCAATAGCGTTGTTCAAGTTCAATTCGGGAATTCATCAGGCTCAATACTCGGTACTGGCAATTTTTCCGGCAAAAGCGTCAGTGGACTACATAAGGTCATAATTTTACAGCAATAAAGGGCAATCAGGCCAGTTTGGCGGCATTCGGATGCTGCGGAATTCAGCCAGCCGGCAACTTGCCTCGCCTGTGATCTTGAAACAGTCTAATCAGATGGCCGACGCAAAAGCCCAATCGACCAGCCCGTGAACGGGCAGCAAGTAGTGAAGCTCACCTCGCCTCAGCGTTCGATCGAACCCGAAGCGGGCGAGACCATCGTCTGTTTCGTGCGTGCGCAGCAATCCTCGGCAACGGAGACTGATAGTGCGCCGGTCGGTTGAAAACACGAGCTTCGACGGTCCTGCCGGACAGCTCGAGGGTCTGCTTGAATCAATGCGGGGCTCAGCGCCAGTCGCGAGCGCAGTGATATGTCATCCACATCCGGTGCATGGCGGCACGATGCACAACAAGGTCGTTCACACGCTGGCTCGTGCATTCATCGGCCAGGGGTTCAGTGTCCTGCGGTTCAATTTTCGCGGTACAGGCCAGAGCGAGGGTAAATATGACGAGGGCCGCGGTGAATTGCTGGATGCGCTCGCGGCCGTCCGATGGATGCGGGAACGAGCACCGGATTTGCCGGTCTGGCTTGCAGGATTCTCGTTCGGTGCGGCGATTGCCATTCGCGCATCGCTTGAAACTGAACCCGAGGGACTGATCAGTGTTGCGCCGGCCGTTTCACCTTTTGCAGATAAGACGGACTCGCAACCCGACTGCCCGTGGCTGATTATTCACGGCGATCAGGACGAGGTGGTTGATATTGACGAAACAGTGGAATGGGTTAACAAGCTCGAGCCGGGGCCCGAACTAACCGTCTTCCCGGACACAAAACATTTCTTCCACGGCAAACTGGTGCTGCTGAGGCAAGCGGTAGAGAATTTCGTCGAAGAGCATCGTACCGGGGCGAAAAAATAGAGTCGTAGGAGCCGCTTTTACGTATTTTTATGAAAGTTGCCTTAATTATTTGGTATAAAACTCTCGCGTGAAGCGGACGTCCGATGCCACCGTCGCTCCTTCCGGTGTAATGCTGATGTTGAATACCAACGTCTCATGATTTGCAACGGCAGTTTCGCCGATATAGTAAATGGCTTCCTGCTCTTCAATCTTTCTCATCGTGACATTCTTGAGCTGGCCCGCCAGGTTAACCGTCCTGACTGTGATATCTGCCGGCACGGCAATGGTAGTGCCTTCCTTGATAACAGACACGTTCAACATCGCCCGATTCTTGCTGCGCACGATGCCGTATGCGCGGGCAACATCAGGCGGCAACTGGTCGGTCGATTGTGCGCTGAAATGCACGATGTGATCGCCGATATCAATATCTGAGGCTGATGCAGGCTGCGCCTGGGGCACGGTCGCATTTCCCCCCGGGCGCCCACAGGCGATAATCAAAAAGAGGATTGACAGAACGACCAGTGCGTTTATGACCTTCATCAAACATATCTCCCCGGTTTTTCTGCTTCAAGCACTATAAACCATTGTTGCCGCCCATGCGCCGCCTGTCTCAGACGTGAATAGGTTTCAGCGTCTGGAGAAAGATGACTGCCGCCTGCAGGAGAATAATCGCGAAGATAGGCGAGATGTCGAGGCCCCCTATCGATGGAATGATTCGTCGAAAAGGACGCAGGATGGGCTCCGCCAGCGTGGTCAACAGGGCAGTGGCGTAATTGTGGGTATGGGGCGCAACCCAGCTCAGTATTATTTTGATAAGAATAACGAAGAAAAACAGGTTCAGGCTCAGGGCCGCCAATTCAATGAGGGTCGTCACCATAATTGGAACGGTGTCGACCCTGTATCCGCCAATTGTGAGCAATAGAAGTACGGTAAGAAACTGAATGACGTAGGCGACCAGAATCGTGGAGGTGTCCAGCCGGCCAATGGACGGCACAAAACGGCGCACGGGCACGACGAGCGGCGATGTGATGCGCAGGATTCCCTGGGCAAGCGGGTTGCGAAAGTTAGCACCGAGCATCGGCAGCCAGAATCGCAACAACAACACCAGCAAGTAAAGCTGGGTGAGCGTTTTGATAATAAAGTACAGAGCTTGTGACATTTCTTGTGCCGTCTTGTCAGGTCTGGCGGGAATCGGCCTCGTCAGCCAGGGCGGTTGCTCGATCTCGCGCGGCCTCTATTGCTTTGGCAAAGATACCACGAACATCTGCGGCGTCGAGACACTCGAAGGCGGCCGTTGTTGTGCCGCCCGGGGATCGTACCCTTTCAATAAGCGATGACATCGATTCCGTCTCGGCTGACGCCAGTGCTGTCGCACCACGCGCAGTTTCGACTGCCAGGGACCTCGCGGTCTCAGGATCAATGCCGAGACTGATTGCCGATTCGATCATCACGTCGATTAATAAATAGAAATAGGCAGGTCCTGTGCCGGACACGGCAGTAACGGCATCCATCAGCGATTCGCTCTCGAGCCAGACGACCTGGCCGACGGCCGACATGACTTTCTCAGCCAGGTCACGGCCGATATCGTCCGTCAGCGCGTTCGCAAACAATGCCGAAATGCCCTGATCAATAAGTGCCGGCTGGTTGGGCATCACCCGAACGATGCGCATGCCGCCACCAAGCCAGTTGTCGATATCGTCAATTCTCGGTCCGGCAGCGATGGAAATAATCAGCGGCTTGTGCTCCTGCACTGTCGAAGCCAGATCACGGCAGACGGCCTGAAGAATCTGCGGTTTGACGGCGAACAGCAGGGTTTCGGCCTGACCCGCAACCTGGGAATTGTCGTCACTGAGCGATACTCCGTAGAGCTCCCGCCGGAGAAGCTCACACTGCTCAGGTCTTGGCTCGGCGATCAGGATATCCGTGGCATGCATGCCGCCCCGGAGCAGCCCGGCCGCTATCGCCCGGCCCATATTGCCGCCGCCGATAAGCCCTACCTTGTGATTGATCATCTCAAACCCCTTCAACCCGAATATTTCACCTCTACGGAATGCAGCCCTCCGGGGGCCGCACTCCGGGGAGCCCCCGGCGTGGTGAAATATTCGGCTCAAACCCTCGCGTCACGCACGCTGGCTCTCCCTGGCACCAAAGAGAGCCGTGCCGATGCGAACGATGGTGGCCCCCTCGTGGATCGCCGCCGCATAGTCCGCCGTCATTCCCATCGAGAGCGTATCAGTATTGATCCCGGATTCTCGCAGTGATTCGGCCAGCATCCGCATTTTCGCAAAAGGCTTACGCTGTTCCTCAAAACCCTGCCGGACAGCGGGTATGCACATCAGGCCGCGGAGCCTCAAGCCCCTCAATTCAGATACTGCCTGAGCCAGCTGTAGCACTTCAGCCGCCGGAACGCCGGCTTTCGCCGCTTCCTCGTCGATATTGACCTGGATACAGATATTGAGGTCGTTGGCATAGACAGGCCGCTGCCGGCTTAGTCGCTCTGCGATTTTCAGGCGATCGACCGTGTGGACCCAGTGGAAGCGCTCGGCTACAGGCCTGGTTTTGTTGGCCTGGAGGTGACCGATAAAATGCCAGATCAGATCATCCCGGCCAGCCTCATCCATCTTCTTCAGCCCTTCCTGGACGAAATTCTCGCCGAAATCGCGCTGGCCGGCTGAGGCGGCCTCCAGCACATATTCCACGGGCTTTTCCTTGCTGACCGCAAGGAGCCGGATTGCCTCCCTTGAGCGCCCAGCATCAGCGGCAGCTTGTGCCAGCAAATCTTGGATTTTTCGAAAGTTTTCCGTGACTCTAATCACGTTTTGCTCCGAGTGCTTCGCTATACTAGGCAGCCAATGAGTACCGGGTTATGGTAAGTCCGGCACCTGCAAAGAGGGAGAAATATGGCCGTCGACGTTGCACAACTATTGTCGTTCACGGTAAAGAACAACGCATCAGACCTGCACCTGTCCGGCGGGGTTCCACCCATGATTCGTGTCGATGGCGACATCAAACGAGTCAACATGCCGGCGCTGACCCATAAAGACGTCAATAGCATGGTGTACGACATCATGAATGACAAGCAGCGCAAGGATTACGAGGAATTTCTGGAAACTGATTTCTCGTTCGAGATACCCAAACTGGCGCGGTTCCGCGTCAATGCCTTCAACCAGAACCGCGGTTCGGCCGCTGTTTTCAGGACGATTCCCTCGGAGATTCTGACCCTGGACGACCTGGGCGCGCCGGCCATATTCAAAGACATATCGATGCACCCGCGGGGTATCGTGCTGGTGACCGGCCCGACCGGTTCCGGTAAATCGACGACGCTGGCGGCGATGGTCGATTACATTAACGACAACAAACCCGATCATATTCTGACGATTGAGGACCCGATCGAATTTGTACACGAGTGCAAGAAGTGTCTCATCAATCAGCGTGAGGTGCACCGGGACACGCTGGGATTCAACGAAGCCCTGCGCTCGGCGCTGCGTGAGGACCCCGACGTCATTCTGGTCGGCGAGCTTCGCGACCTCGAGACAATCCGCCTGGCACTCACTGCGGCCGAGACCGGCCACCTTGTTTTTGGCACGCTGCATACCAGTTCCGCCGCCAAAACCATCGACCGAATCGTCGACGTGTTCCCGGCGGCGGAGAAAGAGATGGTTCGTGCCATGCTGTCGGAGTCATTGCGGGCCGTTATCTCGCAAACCTTGCTGAAGAAGGTTGGCGGCGGCCGAATTGCCGCGCATGAAATCATGATTGGCACGCCCGCAATCAGAAACCTCATTCGTGAGGGCAAGATCGCGCAGATGTACTCGGCCATTCAGACAGGACAGGGCCAGGGTATGAAAACGCTCGATCAGGATCTTGCCGAACTGATGGCCAAGGGACTGATCAACAAGGAAGAGGCGCGATACCGCGCTGCGAACAAGGAGAATTTCTAGAGACGACGGTTGTCGGCCGTTGAACCTTGGAGGAGTTAGAGCAAATGGATCGCGAACAAGCGATAAGACTGACCCAAAACCTGTTGCGCAAGATGGTCGAGAAGGAAGGTTCTGACCTCTTTCTCACGTCCGGGTTTCCGCCTGCGATCAAAGTAGACGGCACGATCCACAAAGCAACCGATTCACCCCTCACTGCCGATCAGTCGGCAATGATGGTGCGCTCCATCATGAACGACAAGCAAATCAAGGAATTCGATTCGACTAAAGAATGCAATTTCGCGATCGCGCCGCAGGGAATAGGCCGCTTTCGTGTCAGTGCATTCATCCAGCAGGGCATGGTTGGCGCCGTGCTCAGGGCCATTACTACCGAGATTCCGAAATTACACGATCTCGAACTGCCGCCAATCCTCAAAGACATCGTGATGAACAAGCGTGGTCTCGCTATTGTCGTCGGCGGCACCGGTTCCGGTAAGTCAACCACCCTCGCGGCGATGATCGGGCACCGTAATGAAAACTCAAAAGGCCATATCGTTTCGATCGAAGACCCGGTCGAATACGTGCATCCGCATAAGGGATGCGTCATCACCCAGCGTGAGGTAGGTGTTGATACGGACAGCTGGCATGCTGCATTGAAGAACACGCTGCGGCAGGCGCCTGATGTCATACTGATCGGCGAAATTCGCGACCGGGAGACGATGCAGTACGGCATCCAGTTTTCGGAAACCGGTCACCTTTGCCTGGCAACGCTTCACGCGAACAGCGCGAACCAGGCACTGGACAGAATTATCAACTTCTTCTCGGAAGAACGACGTACACAGCTCCTCATGGACCTCTCCCTGAATACCAAGGCATTTATTTCGCAGCGGCTCATACCCCGCGAAAGCGGCGTGGGCCGGGTTGCCGCCATGGAAATCATGCTCAATTCTCCCTTGATTGCGGACCTGATATTCAAGGGGGAGGTCGGCCAGATCAAGGAGATCATGGCAAAGTCGACGCGCCTCGGTATGCAGACCTTCGACCAGGCCCTGTTCGCCCTTTATGAGGACGGCACGATCTCGTACGAAGAAGCGATGAGAAACGCTGACTCGAAAAACGAGCTGCGTCTCAAGATCAAACTGGACAGCAAACGCGACACCTCTTTGGCCGACCAGGAGACGGCGAGCCTCAAGATTGTGGAAGAAGACAGCGCTCGGCAGTTTTGAGCATTGCAAACGGAATATTGGCTAAAAAGCGATGAATGTAAAACCGCTGTTCAAACTGATGGTGGAAAAAAAGGCTTCTGACCTTTTCTTTGCGCCGTTTGCCCCTGCCAAGATCAAGATCGACGGCAAAATCATGCCCGTCAACAAGCTTGAGATGACACCGAAAATGGTGAAACAGGCGGCGATCGAACTGATGGATGAAGACCTTCTCGAGACATTTAACCGCGAGCTCGAGGTCGACTTCGCCATATCGGAAGCCGGACTCGGACGTTTTCGCGTCAACGTATTCCATCAACGCGGCAATGTTGCAATGGTCCTGCGTTACATCACGGCAGAAATGCCAACGCTTGAGGAATTGGGCATGCCTGATCAGTTGAAAGATCTGGTCATGCTGAAACGCGGACTTGTTCTGATGGTGGGGGCGGCCGGAGCCGGCAAGTCAACGACACTGGCTGCGATGATCAACCACCGCAACGTAAAAACTTCGTCGCATATCATTACGATCGAAGACCCGATTGAATTCCTGCATCCCAACCTGCAATCGATCGTCAATCAGCGTGAAGTCGGGCTCGACACGAAGTCATACGGGCGGGCCCTGAAGAGTGCGATGCGTGCCGCACCGGACCTTATTCAGATCGGTGAGATTCGCGATCGTGTATCGATGCAGGCCGCCATCGATATGGCCGGTACGGGGCACCTGGTCTTGGCGACGCTTCACTCGAACAACGCGCCCGAGACACTGGACCGTATCATCAATCTGTTCCCGCAAGAGCAGCATGCTCAGGTGTACATGGATCTTGGCCACTATCTGCGCGCCATCATCTCGCAACGGCTCGTTCGTGCGAGGACCGGCAAACGTGTCGCGGCAGTCGAGCTCATGTTGAACACGCCACACATCAAAGACCTGATCCTCAAAGGCGATATTTCCGAGGTCAAAGAAGCCCTCAGGGATAGCGATGAGAAGGGCATGCAAAACTTTGACGATGCGCTGCTCGGCCTTTACAAGGCGGGCACGATCACGCTCGAAGAAGCGATGACCAACGCCGACTCGCGCTCCAACCTCGAAGCCAAGGTCAATTTCGGCGGCTAAGCACTCACCTTTTCATTTCACGATTCGCTGGCCATAGCTGGCCTCATTGCATGAAGACTCTGCCGATCGTTGTCTCGAACGGCCCGCCTGCCAACAGGCATTGGCGCCAGAGGAATAGTGACACGCCGGTTACGCGGCCTTGCACTGGAAGTGTATCTCTGTAAATGGCCGTTCAGCGCAGGCTAAGCGGACGAAAACACGGTCGCGGCATCGAAGACCGGCCCATCGACGCAGACGCGTTTCATCGCGGGACCTTCGGGGGTCTGAACAAGCACGGTGCAGCCGGCGCAACCGCCGACGGCGCAGGCCATGAATTCCTCGAGCGATACCTGGCAGGGAATGTTGTATTTGCGGGCAAGCCCGGCGACAGCCTTCAGCATGGCTGTCGGGCCGCAGGCGAAGATTGCCGTTTTCGCGATTTCATCGGGCGTGAGGCTTTCGAGCCACATTTGTGCGAGATCCGTAACAAATCCGCGATGACACCCATCGAACTCGGAAAGACTCGCCAGGCGGCTGGGCACTTTCCATTGCTCCAGTAACGCCATCGCACTGTTGGTGTCGGCCGGCAGCCAGCCGCATGCAATAGTCGACTCCTGCAGTTCGAACGGAAACGGAATCTCGGATCCCATGAGGACCAGGGGATGCCAGTCCTGTTTGTCGTTAGTGAGATGCTCGGCCAGGAAAATCATCGGTGGTATGCCGACGCCGCCGCCGATAAGTAATGTGTTGGGACGATCAGTGTCTGGCTTGAAGGGACGGCCGATCGGACCGATCAGGCTCAGTTTGTCGCCGGGCTTTTTTTCTGCAAACAGTCGAAGACCTTCGCCGACGACCTTGAATAATAGTTCGATCCAGCCTTCGTCGCCGTTCGCTCGCATGATTGACAAGGGCCTTCGCATCGGCAGTTCGATGTCGCACCGTGCGTGTACGAAACTTCCGGGTTCTGCGTGGCTCGCACAAAGTGGCGCCGTCAGGCGAAAGATGTACTGCTCTCCGGGAAAGGTCGATACTTTAATTACTTCGCCGTCTTCGACAAAAATCGTACCGCGGTGTTTTTGAGCTTCTGTCGCAGCGATCGCGGCTTCTGTCACGATGACCCCGTGGTCTGCGTGACAGCGGTCAGAAGGGCCATGCGAATCGCAACGCCGTTGGTAACCTGGTTCGTAATGACCGATTGCGGGCTGTCGGCCAGGCTGGACTCGATTTCGATACCACGATTCATCGGGCCCGGATGCATGACAATGGCGTCTGGCGCAGCGAGTTTCATTCGTTCGTGGCTGATGCCGTAGTTAGCGAAATACTCATCGATGCCGGGGATGCCGTCGAGACTGCCGATGCGCTCGCGCTGGATGCGGAGCGCCATGACGACGTCGGCGCCGCGGAGGCCATCATCGAGCTTGTACAGAACTTTTGCGCCCGGAATATCGCCGGGATCGGGCGCCAGCGCTTGCGGCGATATGAGGCGAAGCTCGCCGACGCCCATCGTTGCCAGGCCCTCAGCCGCCGAACGCGCCACTCGTGAGTGCACGATATCGCCAACGATGGCCACGGTGAGGTCTTCAAAATTCGGCTTGTGCTGCCGCATGGTCAACAGGTCGAGCAGGCCCTGTGTCGGGTGAGACACTTCTGCCTCACCCGCGTTCAGAATGCTCACATGATCCTGGACGTTTCTTGCGATATAGGCAGGCACGCCCGCGCTGGCATCGCGCACGACAAAAACATCAACCTGCATGGCTTGCAGGGTATAGATGGTATCGAGAATGCTCTCGCCCTTCTTGCGGGATGAGGTATTGACGTCAAGATTGAGCACGTCCGCGCCAAGCCGCTTGGCGGCCAGGTCGAAGGATGCCCGGGTCCGTGTGCTGGGCTCGAAGAACAGGTTGGCGACCGTGCGCCCTTCGAGAGCCCGGGTCCTGACCGCAGAATGCCCAAGGGGACTCAGAAAGGCCTCGGCTTCGTCGAGGATCCTGCAAATATGGGCTTTGCTGAGGCCCTTGAGCGTCAGGAGGTGCCGCAATCGACCGTCGGCGGAGATCTGCAGCTCGGTATCTTTTATGAGGCTCGGTGTTTCAAACAGTTCGGTGACGTTCATGGCGTCGCAATTCTAACGGTGAGACGTACAGGCAGCAAAGACTTATGCAGATTTTCTGAGCCACCGCTCTGCGATAAGCGCGGCTGCTACGCTGTCGATTTCCTCTTTGCCTATGCGGCCGCGAAGCCCGAGGGCGCGCTCGGATTTCAGCACTTCGCCGGCTTCGAGCGAGGTATAGCGCTCGTCGACTTGCTCGACGGGCAGTTCAAATCGCTGCAACTCTGCAACAAACCGCTTGATGTGTTCACCCATTTCCGAGGGCGATCCGTCCTCGTGCAAGGGCATGCCGACGATCAGCCGGGATGGGCGCCACTCGGTCACGATGGTGGCGATCGCCTGCCAGTCCGGCCCCGCGTCACTGTTCCTGACTGCTGCTACGGGACTGGCGGATGCGGTGACGTCCTGACCCACAGCAACACCGATCCGGCGAAGCCCGAAATCGAAAGCAACTATTGTTTCGGGAGGATTGGTATCAGGCGTGCCCGGCATGAGGTGACAAGCGACTGATGTCTATCCCTAAGGAGTCCGCAGCTTTCGTCCAGCGGTCAGCGAACGGTGTATCGAAAATTATTTGCGGACTCGCCGGGACGTTGATCCAGGTGTTGGCCAGCATTTCCGCCTCGAGCTGACCGGGCTCCCAGCCCGCGTAGCCGAGGGCGACCAGTGACCGGTCAGGCCCTTTGCCAGCCGCAAGCGAATCGAGAATATCGCGCGAGAGCGTAAGCTGAACGTCATCGGACACGGTCATGGAACTTTCAAATGCGGGGCCGGGGTTGTGCAATACGAAGCCACGGTCACGGGCGACAGGACCGCCGCTCAATACCGGGTGTTTAGCCGCTGCCGCATCCGGTTCCTCGAGTGACAATTGTTCAAACAGGCCACCCAGGTTCAGATTCAGAGGGCGATTAATGACGATCCCAAGGGCTCCCTCGTCATTATGTTCACAAATGAGGGTCACTGTGCTGTTGAAATTCGGGTCAGGCATGCCCGGCATGGCGATTAACAGCTGATTAATGAGTGAACTTTGGGGTTCCATAGCTACAGTATCGACCTTGCTGTAGCCAGAGACAACCGCTTTGGGGAACTTCAGTTCACCCTGGCGGTAGATGACACGCTGATTTCACTAAATCGCCATTTGTAGGCGAACCGGAGCTGATCGTAGTCCACCCGGATAGCTTTCGGGAAAGGATCGAATGGGGCTGCGCGCCACAAAATATTCAGTGCGGCCTGATCGACAAGCTTGGAGCCTGACGTTTGCCGGACGATGACCTCGTCAAGTTGTCCTGAGGCGTTGATCGTCACTTCGAGTGTCGGGCTTCCGGTCATCCCCCGCATTGCTCCCTTTTCAGGGAAGTATTTCGCGCCGATCGTCTCGATCTTCCTTTTCCATCGGTCCAGGTAGCCTGCGATATTGGATTCCTTGGTATCTACACTCGTGACCAGTTGCCTGAGGTTCTGATCATGGATAAGCAGATTGGCCTCGTCTTCCCGTGGCAACGGCAGTGTTTGCACGACGCCGGACTCAAGCGCAATAGCTCTGGATTCGTCGGGAGAAGGGTCGCCGCGCGGCTTGTCAACGACGGCACGCTCCTGTTCCGTGCGGCTCATAAGGACCTGGTCGGCCGTCTCGTGTTGCCGCGTGGATTCAGTCAGGCTGTTGCCGGTGTCTTCGCCAATATTGTCAATCGGCATATCGCTTCGCAGCGGCGCACTGGGACGAACCTGTTCCTGGGTATTACCGCCACCTTGCTGGCTTGCCTGTGCGAGATACTCTGCTTTCTCCGGCCGGTCGATTTTTTGATCGGGGTCCGCGACTATGGTGACCTCGAGGGAGATCGACTCCGAAGCCTCGCTGCCCGGCAGCGCGTTGAAGGTTATGCCGATGATGAGGATTCCGTGCACCAGGGCGGCCAGAAAGAGCATCGGGGGCAAGCGGTCCGGTACCGGACCCCTGTCCAGCCCGATACCTTCGATTTCAACAGAATTTGTCAATAATTCAGACATTTGGGCCACAATGCTACAACATTCCCCCAATCTACGTATTGTTAGCGGGGAACGCGTTTCTACCGGTTTGTCCAGTTTAACCGCTTCTCCATTGCTTCGGTGAGACGCAGGTCACCGGAAGCGCTGACGATCAAGGCCTCGTCGAGACCCAGGACTGTACATAATTCCTCAAATGCGCCGGATCCGGCCACCAGCAACGCGGTTGCCGCGGCATCCGCCAGTACCGGGTCTTTGTGCAGGACGGTCGCGGTGATCGTGTGCTGAACAGGATAGCCACTGCGGGGATCGAGAATGTGCTGGTATCTCCGGCCCTCGTATTCAAAAAACCGCTCATAGTCACCCGAGGTCACAACAGTCTCTCCATCCGTGACATAGAGCCAGGCGAGCGTGGCGTCGGATCTCGGCGAGCGGATTCCGATACGGGCGGGTCTGCCGTTGACGTTACCCAGGACAGTGAGGTCCCCGCCGATATCGACAATTGCGTTTTCGACGCCGGCGTCGCGCAGAATTTTCACGAATTGTTCGAGGATCGAGCCCTTGGCGATACCGCCGAGATCCAGCATCACGTCTGGTGAACTGCTGCGGAGCTCATTACCGATCCACTCAAGACTGTCGCTGCTAGCCGAAGTCGACAGCCATTTCCTTATTTCGACCTCATTCGGTGGCGATGCACGCAAGCTGGCTAAATCGTGAAAGCCCCACAATTCAGTAAGGCGGCCGATAGCCGGGTTGAATCTGCCACCTGACAGTTGTTCCAATACAGTCGCACGGCGCACAAGTTCGGCGAGCATCGGAGAGACTTCGATGGCTTGACCGGCGGCGATCGCCGCATTGATTCGCTGCAGCTCACCCTGCGGTTCGTCCGGGTGTTTGCGCCACGGATACCAGTTGCGATCGAGTTCCCTGATTCGTGCCTCGATGGCTGCAATCGCCGCCGCGCTCGACCGGGGCCCGGTATCGAAGAAATCTATCGTGACCAGGGTGCCGAAGGCATAAAATTGATGCCGGAAGTCTTCCGTCGCGGAATCACAGCCGAAACATAGGAGGCAGGCCAGTGTGAGTACCGCGGTGTGAGATCTGGTGATCCGACAAGGCCACATTGCATCCAATCCAGCCGCTCTCGGCATCAGTCGAGCTTCTTCTCGATAGCGTCGAATAAATCGCCCGCAATGTTCAGGTCGAAAATCTTGTCGAGTTCACGGATCCCTGTCGGACTCGTCACATTGATTTCGGTCAGAAAATCGCCGATGACATCGATGCCAGCAAACATCACGCCGCGTTCCCTTAGTACGGGGCCGACCCGGGAACAAATCCAAAGATCCCTCTCGCTCAATTCGCGCCCTGTTCCGACGGCGCCGACGACGAGATTGCCCCTGTTGTCGTCGGCAGGCGGGATTCTTGCAAGCGCGTGGGGAATCGGTTCACCGTCGATCAGGAGAATGCGTTTGTCGCCCTCGCTAATCTCGGGGATATAGACCTGCGCCATCGCAAACAGACAGCCGTTATCAGTCAGCGTTTCGAAAATGACGTTGGCATTGTTATCGCCCTGGCTAACGACAAAAACCGAGCGGCCGCCCATACCGTCCAGCGGCTTTACGACAATACGATTGTGCTCGGCAAGAAACGCCTTCATCTCCTGCATCGATCGTGTGACGAGTGTTTGTGGTGAGCAATCTGCGAACCATGCCGTGTACGCTTTTTCGTTCATGTCCCTTAAGGCTTGAGGGCGATTGACAATAAGGGCGCCAGCTTCCTCGGCCCGTTCCAGAATGTAACTCGTGTAGACGTATTCCATGTCAAAGGGCGGGTCTTTTCGCATCAGGATGACGTCAAGGTCACCGAGGCTGATTTCCTGTGCGGCGCCGATCTCAAACCAGTTCTCGAGGTCGTCCTGCACCTGCAATATTCTTGACCTCGCAAAGGCATCGCCGCCCAAGAGCTTCAGGTCACCCTGCAACATATAGTGAATCTCGGCGCCCCGTCTTTTTGCTTCCAGCAGCATGGCGAGCGAGCTGTCTTTCTTTGGCGCAATATTCTCGATCGGGTCCATGACGACGCCGACGGAGATTCTCTTTTCTGGCATATCTGTGGCTCTGCTGGTCCTCAATAGCCGGTCGCTTGGTTGCTTGGCGGGAAAACCGGGCTGCGCGTCAGGTCGCCAACTATACAGCGCCGGGGGCTTGTGCAATACCCGCGTGTATTCGACACAATCCAGGCTTGGCCACGGGTTTCGTCGGCTCCTGCAGGAACCCGCATTGCAAGCGATGCCCGAATTTGAGCAATTTTTCGGCTGGATTTCGTCTCGCACGGCGGTTCCTGAAGCTGCCATCGACACGAGCAGGTTTGCTGCCTGAGGCGGGCGTCGTGGCGGCACTTTTGTCAATATGGTAAAAGTCGTTTTGCTCGTTCAGAATACGAGCACGTCCCGTATCAAATACGGGCATATCCCGGTAAAAATTATAGGCATACCAGGGTTTTGGAGTGAACGCGCGAACTCGGCAGAGCTCGCGATTGGGCGAGGAAAATCGGTGCCAGATAATACGTCTCGAAGTCTGAATGGCCTCAAGATTCTTGTCGTGGACGACAGTAAAACAATACGTCGTACGGCGGAAACTTTGCTATCCAAGGAGGGCTGCCAGGTATTCACGGCGATCGACGGTTTTGACGCGCTCTCGAAGATTGCAGACCATCAGCCTGATCTGATTTTTGTCGATATCATGATGCCGCGACTTGATGGTTATCAGACCTGCTCTCTGATCAAGCACAACAAGATTTACAAAAAAACACCCGTCATCATGTTGTCGAGCAAGGACGGACTTTTTGATCGCGCCCGGGGCCGAATTGTCGGCTCTGAACAGTACCTGACCAAGCCCTTCACGAAAGACGAATTACTCGGCGCTATTTCCAACCAGATTAACTAAAGGTTTTGCAATGGCAGTTGTTCTTATCATCGATGATTCGCCGACTGAACTGCACCTGTTCCAGAATATGCTGGAAAAGAGCGGCTTTCAGACGCTAGTGGCTGACAGTGGCGAAGATGGCATTCGTCAGGCACAGACTTCTCATCCGGACTGCATCTTGATGGATGTCATCATGCCCGGGATGAACGGTTTTCAGGCGACGCGCAAGCTGACACAGGATCCCGAGACCTCAAGGATTCCCGTGATCATCATTACAGCGAAAGACCAGGAGACGGACAAGATTTGGGGTATGCGCCAGGGCGCGGTCGAGTATCTCGTCAAACCTATTTCAGAAAAACAACTCGTTGCGAAAATTAACAGGGTAATGGCCGGCTGAATGAACGCAACGGCAGATCTGGCGGCGCTCATCACGCAGCCCTTTGAACTGCTCCAGGAGCTGGAACGCCGCAGCCGTGCCGCGCTCGCCGGCAAGGGAAGCGGGGCACTGCCTGCCGAATGGGTCGGCATCGGCTTTCGCATCGGTCAGGAGCAGTTCGTCGCGATCCGCGATCAGGTTCGCGAGGTGTTGATGTTACCCGACAGCATTACCCGCGTACCGGGCGCGAAGCGATGGATACTTGGTGTCGCAAATCTTCGGGGCCATCTGCTGCCGCTGATCGACTTGAAAATGCTGCTCGGCAGCGGCCGTACGACTTTACGACGGAATACGCGGGTAATTTCGGTCAACCATCGCGAAATCCCCGCTGGACTGGTGGTCGATGAAGTCCTCGGTTTCCGGCGTTTTATGGATAGCGAATTCGTGAATAAGTGGCCGGAGACGATCGTCCGTTGTGATCGATTCCTGACGGGCGCGTACCATCGGGGTCAGGACACCTGGCCGATCTTCGGACTGTACGATCTGATCGAAAGCAGCACATTTTTACAAGCGGCCGCCGAGTGAAGGCGCTATACGAAATTAACTGAATGTTGCAGAACACCATGGCCCAAAAAACCGATAAATCACCAGCATTTACAATCCTTGCAGTGACGATCGCATTACTCCTCGTCGCAGCAGCCGGATTCCTATACCTGCAGTCAATCGACGGGAGCGGGTCAGACACCACCCGGCCCGAGTTTGCTGCATTGTCACAGGCGATTCCGCTGCACGCCGGCAGCGCACTCGCAGGTACGCCGCGGGAATTTACGAGACTGGACACCGATTTGAAGCGCCTTGCCGAACTGCGACGTTCGTCATCGCGTGCCATTCCAGGTGGCAGCTCCGCATGGGATAGCCTGAAACAGCATGCGGAGGCGATTCTTTCGAAACGCGCCGATGTCGAAGCAGTGCAAGAGGCTTCCGCTGTCATTAAAGAGCATATGCCCATTATGGCCGAGCAAATCGGCGGCCTTCTGGAGAGATCGAGCGCGACTGCGATCATCCAGGAATTCCAGCGGCGCGGCGCACAGCTCGTGCAGTCGCTGGACGGTCTCGCCGGGGCCCAGGATCCTGCAGCGGTCGCAACCACGGTCGCCGACGATGCGACGTACCTCCGGCTTGTCACCGATGCATTCTCGGGCGCCAGCACAAACCTTGACGTAGCTGCACTCGATGATGCGTTACGGGAAGTGTTCCTGGTGCCAATCATCAGCGAATTGACGAATATCGAAGAGCAGGTTAGCCGGATTGTCGCCAGCGCTCCGCAGCTGGCGGGCTTGGGGACCTCCAGTCAGGGCCTGTCGACAGTTGCCGCGTCTCTGTACGATGCAACGTTCTCAGCATCGAGTCCGGCCGTTGGTGGAGTACTCGCAAATCCGTTGATTCCCCTGGCTTGCGTAGGCGTAGCCCTCTTGTTGCTCGGCGGACTTGCGTATCTGCACTCAAAGACGGCGGTATTCGAGCGCACGTCCAAGGTGCAGGCTGAGCAGAATGACCGCAACCAACAGGCGATTCTTCGCCTGCTCGATGAACTCGGGAGCCTGGCTGACGGAGACCTGACTGTTGAAGCAACAGTAACGGAAGATATTACGGGGGCGATTGCGGACTCCATTAATTACGCTATCGAAAAGCTCCGCGAACTGGTAGCGACGATCGATAAAACCGCGATCATGGTCGATTCGGCGGCCAAGCAAACCGAAAGCGCGGCCGGTCACATGGCAAGAGCCGCGGATGTTCAGGGCCGTGAGATCAATGCCGCAACCGAGTCGATCGCATCGATGGCTGCATCGATCGAAGAAGTATCCGGTAACGCGGAAAGGTCCTCGGACGTTGCTCGACACTCGGTCGATGTCGCACATAAAGGTGGAGAAGCTGTGCGGCGCACGATCGACGGCATGAATGCCATTCGCGAAACCATTCAGGAAACATCGAAGAGGATAAAGCGGCTCGGCGAAAGCTCACAGGAAATCGGCAATATTATCGAACTGATCAACGATATTGCCGAGCAGACAAATATTCTTGCATTGAATGCGTCGATTCAGGCGTCAATGGCCGGCGAAGCGGGCAGGGGATTCGCGGTTGTTGCCGATGAGGTTCAACGACTGGCGGAACGGTCGACCAATGCCACAAAGCAGATCGAGGTCCTGGTCCGCACAATTCAGTCGGACACGAATGAGGCCGTCGTTTCCATGGAACGCAGTACGACGGACGTGGTCGGTGGGGCGCTGCTTGCAGAGAATGCAGGTGCGGCGCTTGACGAGATCGAACAGGTCTCCAACCAGATCGCAAGTCTCGTGCAGAACATTTCGAGCTCGGCAAGGCAACAGGCTGAATCGGCGGCAGACGTAACGCGACGCACGACGAAGCTGAAGGAAATCGGCCAACAGACCGCCACGGCGACAACTGCGACAGCGGCATCGATTTCGAAATTGTCTGAACTGGCATCCCAGCTAAGACAGACGGTTGCTGGATTTACCCTGCCAGGTGCGGCGCTCGAGACCACCGCACTATCCAGTACGGCTTCAGCAGTACCGCAGAGCGCATTGGAGGAGAAGGCTGCGGGCTGATATCTGATGAGTACCGACTCGAGTTTCCAGGAGCAGCTCAGCGACGTGAGCGCCGGCGAATTCGGTGCCAGTGCGCTGGTGATCGTCAACGAAGAGCTCATGGAGACGATTCGCAACGCACACCTTGCGCTCGAGGACTGTGTCGATGGCCGTGGTGGCTCTGCCGCGCTGGTCCGAAGCGGCCAGTTGCTACACCAGATCAATGGTGTGCTGAAGATGACCGAGACCTACGGCGCAGCCTTGCTGGCCGAGGAAATGGAAGCAGTCTGTGCTTACCTTGCCAACCTTCGTGCGGGCAAGGGCAGGGAGGACGGTCTCGACGCATTGACGCGGTCGATGGTACAGCTACCTATCTATATCGAGCGTTTGATCGCCGGAGGCCGGGACATTGCGCTCGTTTTGTTGCCGATGTTGAACGATTTGCGTGCTGCCCGTGGCCGGCCGCTTCTTTCCGAAGGGACATTGCTGCTCCTTAATCTCTCGCCCACCACCAAACCGGCCGGCAAGGAAGAAAGAGAAACGACCGGTGAAGATCCGCTGGTTGTCGCAACGAAACTGCGTCCGAAGTTCCAGCTTGCGCTGCTTGGCTGGATTCAAGGTGGCGACGTAGAAAAATACTTAAAGACCTTATCCGATGTTGCGCTGGCACTCGAGAAATCGGCGAATCGCGACGATATGTATCAACTTTGGTGGGTTGCCGGCGGTGTTCTCGAGTCACTGCAAAACGGCGGACTGAAAACTTCGGTCGCGCTGAAAAGGCTGCTTGGTCAGATAGACAGGCAAATCAAGCTGCTGATTGATGAAGGCATCGAAGCTTTCGACAATCACCCGGTAACGGATCTCATGAATAATCTTCTCTATTACGTCGCCCGCTCAAGTAATGCGGGCGAACGTATTAGCGAGATTCGTGCGGCCTTCAACCTGGTTGAGTTGCTACCCGGCGACGAGCAGGTCGAACAAGCTCGCGAGAGTTTGTCGGCGCCCAGTGTCAAGCTGATGAAAACGGTAGCGGCGGCAATCAAGGAAGATCTTGGGAGGGTAAAGGACGTGCTGGACATTTACGTCCGCACCGGCATGAACAAGTCCTCCGAACTCGTGCCACAGCTCGAATTGTTGAAGAAGATCAGCGACACGCTTGGTGTTCTGGGGCTCGGAGCATTGCGCGGTGACATCGAGTCTGAGATTGACAGGCTAAAAAATGTGGTTGCGAAAACCGGGGCGGCCGATGAACAGACGATCATCGAAATTGCCACGACGCTTCTGAAAGTCGAAGACCGGCTTGATCAACAACTGGTTCACCTGATCGTCGCCAAGGAACCGGTGCAGGGCGAAGACGAACCGGAACTGCCGGAGGAGGAAAACGCTGATTACCGGCAGGTTGCCGAAGCGGTGATGCGTGAGAGCATTATCAATCTCGCACGAATCAAGGAAACGTTCAGCCAGAGCCTCTCATCGGGACGTGACTCGAAGGGGCTCGATAGTGTCCCGGCGCTGATTCGCGGCATCAAGGCCGGGCTGTTGATGTTGAACAAGACCCGCGCCATGGAAGTCGTCGACCGGGTCGGCAGATTGATTACCCTGGCGCTCAAGGGTGATGGTCCCGGCAGGCTCACGCAAAAAGAAACGGATCGACTGGCAGATGCCATCGTCAGCATCGAGTACTACATGGAGACAGTTAAGGCTGGCAGGAGAGAGCCTTGGTACATGCTGGACAATGCGGAAGCCTGTCTGGTCGTATTGCGCGATCTCGAGCAGCGCCTCAAGAAAGAGGAACACTTGCAGGTACCGATCGCGCAAACGATGAAAATTGCCAAGTTGGACATGGATAAATTCGCTGCTGAACAACAGGCGGCCGCGGACAGTGCGCAGGGGATTGCAGTCATACCGATGCCGGTCATCGCGCCGGATGCCGAGCACCTCGATCCGGAACTGCTGGAATTATTCATCGAAGAGGCCAAGGAAGAGATCGCAAGTGTCAAGCGCAACCTGTCGAAGTGGCAGGAGGCACCCGAAGACATGGAAACACTGATTACGGTTCGCCGCTCTTTTCACACCTTAAAGGGAAGCGGCCGGATGGTTGGGGCCGAGCGCATCGGCGAGTATTGCTGGAGCGTTGAAGGCCTTTTGAACAAGCTGATCAATCGGACGCTCGCGCGGACGCCGCCTATGGTTGACTTTATTGTGGAAGCTGTTGCAGCGGTGCCGGAGCTTGTCGAACAACTCGAAGTCGGTACGGAACCGACTTCGGACATCAGTCTTCTCATAGCGCGAGCGAACGCGTTCGCCGAAGGCGACCCGAACGCGGCCGTCCTGACAATTGCAACGTCAGAACGCGAAGAGAAAGCGGAAGAGCTGGAAGGCCTCGAGATGGACCCGGTCCTGCTCGACATCTTTTCAAAAGAGACCGCGGGTCATCTCCAGGTCATTCGCGATTACGTCGAGGCGTGCAAAGGGCATCGTCCGCCGTTTCACGTTACGGACAAGTTGCACCGCGTCTGTCATACCTTGCACGGCAGTGCGAATATGGCAAACGTCGAACGCGGTGTTGCGGTAGCCGGCGCACTGAATCGGCTTGTCCGACGTGTCTATGATTACAAAGTAGGTTTTCTGCAGTCGGGTATCGATGCACTTCGTGCGGCAACGAAGGCTATCGAGAAGATCGTCGGCGATATTAACCAGCCAGACCGCAAGCGATCCGACTTTGCTGTTCTGATCGAGCACCTCAACAACTTAACCAACGCGATCGAACCAGTCACTGTCACAGACATACCGGCAGAAGATAAGGTTGTCAAAACCGAGCCGCCTGTGGTCGAACAGCCGTTTGAGGCCGAATACGATGCAGAGATCGCCGCCATTTTCTCTGAAGAAGCTGCCGAACTCCTGGAGGCGGCGGACCAGGCTCTCGTGGACTGGTTTAAAAAGAAAGACAACCGCGAGCCTGTCGAGGAGCTCAAGCGGTATTTGCATACATTGAAAGGCGGTGCGCGTATGGCGGGTATCGTGGCGATGGGCGATCTCAGCCACGAGCTCGAGACGCTGTTGATCGGCCTTGACGACGGCCGCATTGCGCCGTCACAAGAGATCGACGACATGCTACAGCGAAGCGTCGATGAACTGCATCGAATGCGGGATACCGTTATAGCCGGGAAGAAAGTTACTGCGGCAGTCCAGCTTGAAAAACATCTTCATCAGATCAACGCCGGCGAAATGGCCGTAGCCGACGAGGCCGAAGCTGCGGCCCAAAAGAGGGTCGCAACGCCAGCCGAGGAAGTTGGCGTCCCGGAAACTGGCGATACGGTTTCTGTCGAATTTACGATCGAGCCTGAAGATGTCGTCAGTATGGTAATCGTTGATACGCCACTGAACGAGGAAATAGCTGAGATCAGGAAGGCGAAGGAAATACCTGAGGCCGTTCCGGAGATTGCGGAGGAAGAGAAAAAGGTCGCAATGGCGCCACCGGAACCGGCGGCAGCAGCAGGAGAAGACGAGGCGGAGCTTGCAGACGAGCGGCCATTTCCCGCCCAAGCGCCAGCCGCAGAGGGGGGCCGCCAGGAATTTGCGCGCATCGACCCCGACCTGCTTGAAGATCTTTTGAACGCGGCCGGCGAAATCAGTATTTACCATTCGCGGCTCAGCCAGCAGATCAGCTCGATCGAATTTCACGTCGACGAATTCGAACAGACTGTCAGTCGCCTTCGTGAGCAGTTGCGCAAACTCGAAATTGAGACCGAGGCCCAAATCATACATAGCCACCAGGACACGCTGGTGGCTCGTGACTTCGATCCGCTTGAGATGGATCGATATTCGAATATCCAGCAGCTATCACGGGCGCTTGCCGAGTCTGCCAATGACATGGGCAGCCTCAAAGACCTTCTGCAGTCGCTGACCTCCGAGGCCGAAACCCTGCTGGTGCAGCAAGCGCGTGTTACGACTGAACTTCAGGACGGCCTGATGCGGACCCGTATGGTGCCGTTCCAGCATCATGTTGCCCGGCTCACGCGTCTCGTCAGGCAGGCTGCGGACGAGTCCGGGAAACGTGCGGAACTGGCGGTCGAAGGCGCTTCGGGGGAGCTTGACCGGCAGGTCCTGGACAAGATGTTGCCGCCGTTCGAGCACATGATGCGCAACGCGGTCGTACACGGCATTGAGAAACCGGAAGAGCGTCAGGCAGCGGGGAAACCAGCTACCGGCAGAATCACGATTCGCCTGCACCGCGAAGGCGCGGAGATGGTAATCGACGTTGCTGACGACGGTGCCGGCCTGGACGTCGATGCGATACGACGCAAAGCCTATGAGAAGAACATGCTCAAGCCTGACAGCAAAGTGTCGGATCAGGAAATCATGGAGCTGATCCTGACCCCGGGCTTCAGCACAGCGGAGACGGTCACTCAGTCGGCCGGGCGCGGCGTCGGCATGGATGTCGTTGCGAACGAAGTCAAGAAACTCGGCGGATCATTGAGAATATCCTCTGTCACCGGACAGGGCACGAATTTCACGGTCCGCTTGCCGTTCACGTTGGCGATCACGCAGGCCCTGATCGTTCGAACGGGCGATGAAATTTATGCACTGCCGCTGCCGACCGTCGAAGGCGTGGCCCGGATCGCACGAGCAGATCTCGAGACCATGTTGAGCCAAAGTGAACCATGCTACGAGTATGGCGAGGAGACCTTCCGCTTCCGACATCTCGGTATGTATCTCGGCGGTCAGTCTGCAAAGCTACCCGATGATGACTCGTTTGTGCCGGTCATTCTCGTTCGCGCCGGGGAACACTCAGCGGCACTGCTTACCGACGAAATGCTTGCGAGCCGTGAGATCGTAGTCAAGTCGGTGGGCCCCCAGCTTTCGAGTGTTCGTGGTATCTCAGGTGCGACGATTCTCGGTGATGGACGAATCGTGCTTATCCTGGACATCAACGCCCTGGTTCGCACGGGCGCGCCTGTTGTGGAACTCAAAACTGCAGCGCCGACCCCGAGAGACGATCGGCCACTCGCCATGATCGTGGATGACTCGATTACTGTGCGGCGCGTGATGGAGCGTTTCCTGGAGAGAAACGGTATGCGCGTCGTGACGGCCAAAGACGGTCTCGATGCGGTGAGCCAGTTACAGGACCACAAGCCGGACATCATCCTGCTGGATATTGAAATGCCGCGCATGGACGGCTATGAATTTGCCTCGCACGTCCGCAACGATGAGCGGTTCTCGGATGTGCCGATTATCATGATCACCTCGCGAGTCGGCGATAAGCATCGCGCGCGCGCCATCGAACTGGGTGTAAACGATTATCTTGGCAAGCCGTATCAGGACATGGAGCTTCTTGAGGCCATTCAGCGATTGCTGGAAGAACGAGGAATCAAGTTGTCGTGAATGCCCAAGCCGAGGAACTATACAGCCTGCTGGTGCCGCTCGCGGAAGATCGCCTGATCGTTCCACGTGCCTGCGTTGCGGAGGTCGTCAGGTATAGCAAGCCCGTTCAGGAACCCGGCAGCCGGAACTGGATGCTGGGCATCATTAACTGGAACGGCCGTGCCCTGCCTGTCGTGTCTTTCGAAGGCACGATCGGCAAAGACATACCGGCCGTCACCGGCCGGACCCGGATCGTCGTGTTTTATGCAAGCACCAGTCAGATAAAGGCGGGCCATTTCGGCCTTTTGACACAGGGCTTTCCGCAACTCGTCCGCATCAACAAGGAAGTTCTGAAACTCGATTCGACGGAAGGCTGGCCTGAGGGCGCGCCGGTCCTGTGCCGCGTCAAAATGATCAATGAGTACCCGCTCGTTCCCCACCTGGAAAATCTCGAGTCGATGCTGGCGGAGGAGTCCGTCCAGACCTGAGCTTGGGCCACCAGCATTGAAATTAGCCCTATTGGATTCAGATGTGTGTCTATACCGTTAGTCCTCGCAAAGGCCTGATCCGCCCGGCCGAGCAGTGTCCCTCGCCGAATCAGGACGATCGGCCTGACGGTTGCGAGCCCGATCTGATCATTATTCACAGCATCAGCCTGCCGCCGGGCGAATTTGGCGGGCCGTATGTCGAGCAACTTTTCACAAATCACCTGAATTGGGATGCGCACCCGTACTTTGCAGAAATCAGGGACCTGACGGTCTCGTCACATCTGTTTATTCGACGCGGTGGCGGTCTGATACAGTTCGTGCCGTTCAGTCGCCGTGCCTGGCATGCCGGGACATCCTGTTACCGCGATCGTCAGGAATGCAACGATTTCTCTATCGGGATCGAGCTTGAAGGAGAGGATGAAACGCCGTATGCGGATCCCCAGTACGACACACTGATTCGAGTCATCAGCGCGCTGCAAACAACGTACACTTCTCTCTGTGCGCGACGTATCGTCGGGCACTGTGACGTCTCTCCGGATCGAAAATCAGACCCTGGTCCTGCTTTCGACTGGCTGCGATTGTATGATGGGCTCTGCAAAAACACCGAGGCAATATGAAATTAATTGCACTTCTGATCGGACTCGTGGTGGAGCGTCTTGCGACTCAACTGTTTCATCTTCGTGAACCTCGCTGGCTCGATCGCATCATCGACATGGGCTTTCGTCAGGGCAACCGGTTTACGAACTGGCCGGCGCTCATACCGGTAATTATTCTCGCAGTGATTATGGTCCTGCCGGTGTTTCTCGTCGTTTTCGGTCTGGGTGATGCCTTACTGGGATTTCCCTATCTGATTCTTGCCGTCGTTGTTCTGTTTTTCTCGCTGGGCCCGAAGGATATCGGCGAAGGCGTCGACGACTATTGCGCAGCGCTGGAGGCTGAGGATGAAGAAGAGATTCGCAAGACCGCCAAAGCGCTGGCTGAAAGGGAACTTCCGGCAGATCCGCTGGAGCGTATTCGCGAAGTCGAAGCAGCTGTCTGTGTCCAGGCCAACAATCGCCTGTTCGCAGTCATTTTCTGGTTTGTGCTGCTGGGGCCTTTCGGGGCCTGGTCTTACCGCGTTACTGACCTGATTCGGCGCCGGGCTGTGTTTAATGCCTCGCGTGACGAGGCCGGCAATGGAACCGCAGAGATGTTCCTCGAGGCCGCGGGACAGCTTCACGGGTGGCTCGCGTGGATTCCGGCGCGTCTGACAGCCATCGGCTATGCCATGGCTGGCAGCTTTGAAGGTGCGCTGTCTGCCTGGCGCACACCCGAAGGCGACACCGCGAAGACTCAGCGCGAGCACAGTGAGGCATTGCTTGCCCGAGTTGGTATCGGCGCGCTGGCGCTGCGGGAGGAAGAGGATGAAAGCGTCTGTGATCGTGGCGTTCGCGGCGCGACGGCCGCCAACGGTCTGGTTTTCCGGTTGCTGTTTATCTGGGCCGCAGTCATTGCTGCCATGACTCTGTATGGCTGGTCTGTGTGAGGGCCGGACACGCGACCCTTGCCTTTCTTTTAGCCACTCTGATTTCGCTGGTCGCTTGCGAGCCAGCGGCGGACCGCTGGAGTGGGGAAAGCACTCAGAATTTCGAGCTGCGGGATGGCCTTCGTATCGTCGCGCTGGCACCCCATCTTGCGGAGCTTGTATTTGCAGCCGGTGCCGGCGATTTTCTTATCGGTGTGAGCGCTTACAGCGACTATCCAGATGAAGTATTGGCTTTGCCACTTGTTGGAGACGCTTTCTTAATTGATCAGGAACAGCTCGCCTTACTCGAGCCGGATATGCTGCTCGCCTGGCAAAGCGGAACGCCGCAGCATGTGGTCGACGAACTCTCGAAACAAGGCTACCGTGTCGAAGTCATTCAAACGCGTAGCCTCGCGGATATTGCATCGGCCCTCGAAACCATCGGCGAATTGACCGGCAATACGGCCCTCGCAACGCAGGCGGCGGCGGACTTCAGGCGGGGGCTTCAGGCGCTGGCCGAGCGGTATTCTGCGGCCGAACCCATTCGTGTCTTCTATCAGGTTGACCAGCGCCCTCTCTACACGATTGGGGGCGATCATTATGTCAGTGAACTCATCGAGCATTGTGGTGGTCAAAACGTTTTTTCGGACCTCGTTCGCCTGGCCCCGCTGGTTGCGGTCGAGGCCGTTCTCGACAGGAATCCAGAAATCTTGCTGGTAAGTTCCGACGCCAGAGCCGATGCACTCAGCGAATGGGATCGCTGGCCGGACCTGGCCGCGAATCGTTATGGCAATCGATATGTCATGCCGGCGAATGAGATAGGCCGACCGACCCCAAGGGTGCTGATCGCCGCAGAGGCCTTGTGCAGCGCGTTGCAGCAGGGGCGGGCAAACCGGGAAAAGAAGCACCAACATGAATGATAGATCAGACACGATTGTTGTTCGGGATGTCAGACAGAGTGACTGGCAAAATGTACGGCGATTACTGGACGAAGCCGGACTGCCCGTCTCCGATCTGGGTCCGGACCGGCTCGGGAGTTTTCTGATTGCCGAACGGTCTGCTGCGGAACAAAGTGAGACGCTGGGTACGATTGGCCTTCAGCAGTTCGATCAGGTGGGCCTTTTGCGTTCCCTTGTCGTCAGCGACAGCGGCCGCAAATCGGGACTCGGGAAAAGACTCGTTGCGGCGCTCGAAGCCAATGCCTGTTGCGCTGGCGTCACGGACCTGTGGCTCTTAACAATCGATGCCGAGCGTTATTTCGAAAACCTTGGCTATAAGATAATGAGCAGGGACTGTGCCCCCGATATTATTCGGGACACCGAAGAATTCAGTGGTCTGTGCCCGGACGGTGCCTATCTGATGCATAAAGCGCTGCATGACGGCACCAGGCAATAATGGAGAATTGCCTGGGACGGACCCCGGGACGGACCCCGATTACTTCAGCGTTCGCGGTCCCAGAGCACTTCCTGGCCCGATTCCGCGCGCGCCAGGACCCGGGCGATCACAAATAACAGATCTGACAAGCGATTGAGGTATTTCAGCACCTCGTCTCTGACTGTCTCAACTTTTCTCATGGTCAGGACGCGTCGTTCTGCACGCCGGACAATAGCTCTTGCGGTATGGCATGCAGCGGCTGCCGAGCCGCCGCCAGGCAAAATAAAGTCCTTAAGTGGTGGCAAATCGGCGTTGAAATGATCAAGGTTTTTTTCGAGCCGATCGACAAAGTGCTGCTCGATCGCGCTGTGACCCGGAATGCACAACTCACCGCCGAGTTCAAAAAGGTCGTGCTGAATTGCGATCAGACATTCACGAATCGGCGGGGACAATGAGTCCCCGGCAAGGACCACGCCGATGGCGCTGTTGGCCTCATCGACCGTGCCGTAGGCTTCGACTCGTGCACTGTCTTTTTCTACGCGGCTTCCGTCGCCCAGGCCGGTTGTGCCGTCATCTCCAGTCCGCGTAACTATTTTGCTAAGCCGGTTACCCATTCGTCATTTCCAGCTATATTTCAGTTCCAGAAACCCGCTTCGCTCCTGCATAGGAAAACCGGCCGCAGTTTCGTATTTCTCGTCCAGCAGGTTTTCGACACGTGCATTCAGTCGCCATTTGTCGCCCAGTGAAATCTGTCCGGTCAGATTCGTCAAAACGTAGCTTTCGAGCTTCGTTCCGCCGAAATCCTCCCGGTCGCCGCTCGCCAGCACCGCAAGGCCAACCCTATGGATGCCGATGTCCCTCGTAAGGGTCACGCTCAGACTTTCCTCCGCGCGCCGCAGCAATCGTACCCCATCTGTTGCATTGTCGGCTTTCTGGTGCACGAAATTTGCCCGCAGGCCAAAGCCGTCACCGCGATACTCATAAGCGATCTGCGCGCCACGGATCTCGGCCCGGCCGATATTCCGCAACTGAAATGTCACCAGGTCAAATTCGATGAGGTCTTCGATATCGTTCTGGTAAAACTCCAGGCTGAAGTTATGCCGGGGCCCCGGATAGAATCGCAGGCCTAACTGAACCTCATCTGCTACCTCTGACGATAACCCGGGGTCGCCACCAAAGCCATATCTGTCCGTCGCATCGGGAGCACGAAACGCGTGGCCTATGCCCGCATTTACCGTCCACCGGTCATTCAGATCGAAGGCATATTCGGCGTTCCAGGTGGTTTCGTTACCGATGGTCTCATGATCAGTCAGGCGGACAGCAAGGAACGACTGGTGCTTACCGCTTGACCACTGGTCCTCGATGAAAACGGCCTTCACCGACGTGTCTTCTTCGAAACCCGAGCCGAACGACAATGTCCTCGCTGTCTCGTCCACCAGATACAGGCCGCCGACCCAGGTGTGATTTCCTGTTGCGAAGCTGTATTGCCAGTCGAGGCTCGCTCGCCTGGACTCGACGAAATCATCGGACTGGTTTTGAGAGACGTCATCGATGATGTAGCTCAACAGAAGTTTGCTTTGTGCCCGGCCTCCAATGGGCGTAACGATTTCAATCGCCGTGCTTGCGTTTTTGAAATCCTGGTCAAGTGGCGAAAGGAAGAAGTCGATATACTCGACTGTGCCCGATGCTTGCCAGTGTCGAATCGAAACGTCGTTTTTGCCCAAGCGGCTACGCCAATAAGCGTTGGCAGTCAGGTTATCGTAGCCCCGATCGAGATCACTACCGGTCCGAACCGGAAAGCCGTCTGTTTCCTGCCAGTTGACCGACACGCCGAATTCCCCGTTTATACTGCGGCTGCCGCCTGAGGCGAAACCGGAACTCGTATTAAAGCTACCGCCACCGATACTGCCTTCGGCGTATGTGCGGGTTGAGCGCCGCGTGATGATATTGATAACGCCACCAATTGCATCGGTGCCAAATAACGCGGAACGCGCACCTTTCACGATCTCGATACGGTCGATGATCTCCGGTGCAATGTTCTGTATCGCGGCACCGCCGATGGTCCCAGGATTGATCCGGACACCGTCGAGGAGGACCAGGGTGTGGTTGCTTTCAGTGCCACGAAGGAATATCGAAGTCGCCTGGCCCGGCCCGCCGTTCCGGCCAATGTCGATGCCCGCTTCGAATCGAATGAGTTCTGCCAGGTCCGTTGCGAGGGACTGTTCAATCTGTTCACGCGTAATGACGGTGACCGGCACGATTGCATCGCTGACGGATATCTCCGTCCGTGTCGCAGTGACAATGATCGTGTCTTTCGGTCGAATTTCCTGCGCGGCTGCTGCAAGTGAAAGCGTGAATGCCAGCAAGATCGGAAATGAGCCCCTGATATTTTTCATTTCTACCCCGGTGCACACCACCCGTGTGCGTAAAGTGCTATTCAATGCGGATGTGGTTTCGGGGTCTTGGGACGGTCACTTGAGTGGACGCCCGAATAGTCGCCCGCCGCACCATTCGCGTGTACACCAAGCCGGTCTCCGGGCTTACGAGTGGATGGGTATCCGCTCCGTAGCGCCTTCCCACGAATCAAAAGACTTCAAGTCCCAGGATTCGCAGTGGCTCCGATCGCGCTCAAGCGTTCGGGGGCTACGGGTTAACTCGATCACCGTTGCGGGGGCAGCGCCGGAATGAGAAGCATGCATGCTTCAACACCGGCTTCCCGTTCACGCGGAAAAATGCCTTTCCGGGTTCACCTGATGAACGACAACAATAGGATTGCGTGCCGCAAGTGTCAAGCAGTCGATCTTTTGGGGTCAGCTTGTCAATTGCGAGCGCTGCGGCCATAGTTACGCGCGTAAATGCGGGGGTTAATGGGTCGTGATCAAAGCTGATTTAAAAAAAGTTTCGCTGGAACTCCGTACGGCGTTAGATGCGGCCGAGGCGGCGGCTGTAATCAGCCGCGCGTATTACCACGGGAACTTCACGGTAACGAGGAAATCCGACGAGAGTCCGGTCACCGAGGCTGATGTGGAATGTGAGGAAAAAATTCGCGAGATCATCCTCAATGAGTTCCCGGACCATGGCTTCTTTGGCGAGGAAACGAGTCGGACGCAATCTGATACCGAGCATCTCTGGCTGGTTGATCCGATCGACGGCACCAAGGCTTTCGTCCGCCAGTATCCTTTTTTCTCCACGCAGATCGCGCTGATGAGTGCCGGCGCACTCATCCTCGGAGTGTCCGGTGGCACGATGATGGAGGAGCTGGCCTGGGCCGAGCGAGGCAAAGGTGCCTGGCTCAATGGCGAAAGACTGCAGGTCAGCGACATCGATAAGCTGGAACGCGCATCGTTATCAACCGGCAACCTGAAGACGCTCGCCGCAGGTGCCGGCTGGCAGAATCTGGGTAAGGTGGTGGCGATCGTTGATCGAATCCGGGGTTACGGTGATTTCTATCATTATCACCTGCTGGCGGCCGGCAAGATCGATGCCGTTATCGAATCAGATGTCAATATTCTCGATATCGCGGCGCTGTCGGTCATCGTGACCGAAGCTGGTGGCGTATTTACGGACCTGAACGGTGCGGCGCCGAATCTCGAAACGACGTCTGTGCTGGCAGCCAATCCTGCTTTGCACGAGGATCTCCTGGGAAGGCTACGGGGCGTCGCCGACTGATGGACCTGCGTATTTATCAGATCGATGCATTTACGAGGCGAATCTTTTCCGGCAATCCGGCCGCCGTCGTGCCGCTGAGTACGTGGCTCGAAGACTCACTGATGCAGCACATTGCTGCCGAAAACAATTGTTCCGAAACCGCCTTTATCGTACCGCTGGACGATACGGACGAATGTTGGCACATCCGTTGGTTTACGCCGTATGTCGAGGTGCCACTCTGCGGTCACGCGACGCTCGCCAGTGCAGCTGTCATTCAGCGGGAGTTTTCGCCGGCGTCGTGGCCGATCGAGTTTCGGTCGGCCAGCGGCCCACTCATCGTCGATATCGACGGGGACGGTTTCGTTCTCGATTTCCCCGCCAACGCACCCGTGCCTGCTGCGATTCCAGCAGGCCTGGCACAGGCGCTGGGAACCGAGGTTGGTGAGTGCTTCAGAGCAAAGGGCTTCTATTTACTGACCCTCGCGGATGAGAAACGCGTTCAGGTGCTTAATCCGGACTTTCGCGATATTGTCACACTGACCGATGACAGCATCATCGTCACGGCGCCCGGAGACCGCGTCGATTTTGTGTCACGGTTTTTTGCGCCGGGCCTCGGAGTCAATGAGGATCCGGTGACCGGCGCCGCGCATTGTGTTCTGACACCTTACTGGTCGAAACGCCTGGACAAGAAAAAAATGCATGCCAGACAGATTTCACGGCGCGGCGGCGACGTTGGATGTGAACTGCGGGACAACCGTGTGCTATTGCGCGGACACACCGCATTTTATCTTGAAGGCCAATTGTCAGTCTGATGGCCAGTCAGTCTCATTCAGTGCGAGTTTCCCGTGGCGACAAAAAGCCGGGTATCCCGCCAGTCGACAGCCTCCATGGGCGTGGCATACAGATCCGTCAGGCGCTCCTCGGAGAGCACTGATTCTGTAGGGCCGAGTTCCCAACGGCCATCGCCGAACAATAGCAAGCACTTGTCCGCATAACGGGCGGCGAGATTCACATCGTGCAGGCTGGCA
>PVMK01124722.1_pt1 | contig 56060 bp, 55 predicted proteins | sample 1853481 | NCBI WGS metagenome assembly PVMK01 (sample SAMN08533507, study PRJNA380276) | Marine sediment metagenome, whole genome shotgun sequencing project.
CGCACGAGGCTGCCGTCCTTGCGCTTGAAGTCGGCCTCGTACGGGTAGAGATGACGATCGCGACGGTGCTCGATGCCGAGGGCGAACTCATTGCCCTGGACGGCATCGTGCGCGACGTGAGCGAGCGTTATCGGCACGCCCAGGAACTGGCGCGCGTCGAGCAGCAGGTCCAGTCGCTGATCAGGAACGTCCCGGGCGCGATCTATCGCTTTGCCGAGCATGAGACCGGCTGGAAGTTCGACTTCATGAGCCCCGCCATCGAGGCGATCACCGGTTACCCGCCTGAGTACTTCGTCGATCAGGAGGACCCTTTTGCCGAGATTCTCCATCCGGACGATCGTGAACGGGTTGCGCAGGCCATAGATGAGGCCACTGCAACCGGTGGCAATTTCGATTTCGAGCATCGGGTAAGGCACAAGGATGGCAGCGTGCGCTGGCTCCGGGTGCAGGGCAGCATGGAGCAGGACCCGGTGACGGGTCGCCGCCGCGTGGACGGCGTCCAGCTCGACGTCACGGACCTCTACGAGGCCCGGGACGCCATGGAAGTCCGGGAACAGCAGATCCGGTCGCTGGTCCAGAACGTGCCAGGCGCGATCTATCGTTATCAAGAGCAGGATGACGTGTGGGTCTGCACGTTCATGAGCGATGCCATCGAGGAAATCACCGGATTTCCAGTCGAGTATTTCATGGGGCGGTCCACGGACCAGTTCCGGGACCTGGTGCATCCGGACGACCTGGCGCTGTTCGATGGTGGTGTGGGCAACTCCACAGATCAGGGCCACGGGCTCAGATTCGAGTACCGGATCACGGCCAGGGACGGGGGTGTCCGGTGGATCGGTGCGCGCGGTTCGGACCCCGTCGTCGGGCCGGACGGGCAATCGTGCATCGACGGCTCAATTTACGATGTCCCGACGAGCACGAGGCCGAACTCGCCGACAGCGCAGCGATTCGACGTTTAAGCACCTGTTCAACTCGATGGCGGACGGCTACTGGGTTTCGGCCCTGGCGGGTGCCATCGAGCTCTGTAATCCGGCCACCGTCCAGATCCTCGGTTATCCGGATGAGGAGACCCTCAAAGCGATCAACGTCGCCGAGTTAATGGTGCATCCGGAACAACGCCATGATCTCTTGACGCAGCTTCGGACAGCGCGGTCCCTCGACGATTTTGAGCTGGACGTGCGCAAATACGACGGTACGCCGATTACCCTCAGCTGCACATTTCGGTTGGTCGGGGAGGGGGATACCGCGAAGGTCGAGATGACGTTTCGCGACATCACCCGACAAAAACAAATCGATGCCGACATGAGCGAGGCACGCAACGCGGCCGAGCAGGCGAATCGCGCCAAGAGCACGTTCCTCGCCAATATGAGCCACGAGCTGCGCACGCCGCTGAACGCGATTCTCGGTTACAGCGAGATGCTGATGGAGGAAGCCGAAGAACTGGAGGAGGACAATTTCAGCGAGGACCTCGAGAAAATCAATTCCGCGGGCACCCATCTGTTGTCGCTGATCAACGACGTGCTCGATCTGTCGAAGATCGAAGCGGGACGCACGGAGCTGTTTGTCGAGGACTTTTCGATCGGGGAACTGGTGAGGGATGCGGCGGCCACGACGAAACCATTGATTGAGAAAAACGGCAACGAACTCATCGTTGAAGTCGACGATCCGAAACTCAACGCGCATCAGGATCTGACCAAGGTCCGTCAGGCGCTGCTGAATCTCTTGAGCAATGCCGCCAAATTTACCGACAAAGGAACGGTCACCTTGACCGCGCGCGCGGAGCCCGACGGGCCGACCCATTGGTTGATGTTGAGCGTGCGGGACACCGGCATCGGCGTGCCCGAAGAAAAGCACGAGCGCCTGTTCGAAGAATTCAGCCAGGCGGATGCATCGACCACGCGGCAATACGGCGGCACGGGTTTGGGCCTGGCGATCTCGAGGCGCTTCTGCCGCCTCATGGGCGGCGACATCACCGTGACCAGCGCGGTGGGCGAGGGGTCGACGTTCACGATCCGCATTCCGTTGCAACTCTCGGAAGACGTGGTGGCGAACGCCCGCACGCTCCAGGTAACGGAATCAGCCGTTCGCTCGCCGGCTTCGGCGCTGCCGGTGGATCCCAGCCGAACGGTGCTGGTGATCGATGACGACCCGGAAGCCTGCGAGATCATTGCCCACCACCTGAAGCGCGATGGGTTCGAAGTGGTGGTTGCCAACAGTGGAGCTGAAGGGTTGGAACGCGCCCGGGAGGTACGTCCGGTCGCGATTACGCTGGACGTGGTCATGCCTGAGATGGATGGCTGGTCCGTGCTGAGCGCCCTGAAGGCCGATGACGATCTGAAGGACATTCCGGTCGTCATGGTGTCGATGGTCGACGACAAGAGCACGGGCTACACGCTCGGTGCGACGAGCTACCTCACGAAACCCGTCGATCGGGAGCGACTGCTGGATTCGATCAGCCGGCATCGCGGGGCTGCGGGTCGGGTGCTGATCATCGAAGATGATGCCAATACCCGCGGCATGCTGGCGCGCGTGCTCGCCAAGGCCGGTTGGGCGGTGACGGAGGCCGAGGACGGACAGCAAGGGCTGGCGGCGTTGGAAGCAAATACCCCGCAACTGATCCTGCTCGACCTCATGATGCCGGTGATGGATGGCTTCGAGTTCCTGAGGGAAGTGCGCGCGCGCCCCGAATGGCGGGACGTGCCGGTCATCGTGGTGACGGCGAAGGACCTGAGTGAAGCGGACCGTCGGCTGTTGAGCGAGCGGGTCGAGCAGGTGCTGACCAAGGGCATGTACAGTCGCGATGAGCTCATCGGGGTGGTCCGGGCCGCGCTGAGTGAGGTTGCGACAATCGCCTAACAGCCTTCCCGGCTCCACGGATTCTGGCGCGCAATGGCTGCTTTTCTGATCAGGAACTCGGTACAGTTGGTAAGGGACATTTTCTAAAGGGAGACTGGCATGCGATCGGTTTCGGCGTCGGCTATGGGTTGGACAGCGAGGTTGGGTCTGGTCGTGGTGCTTGGTCTGGCCGCGAATGCCTACTCCCAGCAGCTCTACGTTTACCCAGCCAAGGGCCAGAGCAAGGATCAACAGAACAACGATGAAGCGGCCTGCTACCGCTTCGGTCGTGATCAGAGCGGGTTCGACCCCATGCAGGCGCCGACCGCGAGCTCCGCTGAACCGGAGACCAAAGGCGGCGCGGGTGGCGGCCTGTTCAAAGGGGCGTTGCTCGGACTAGCTGTCGGCGCCGTCGCTGGAGATGCGGGTAAGGGAGCGGCGATTGGCGCCGTCGGTGGCGGATTGCTCGGCGGCATGCGTCGCCATGAGAGCCGGGTCGATCAGCAGCAATGGGCCGACCAGCAATCGGCGAACTACGCTGCGAACCGAAACAATTACAACCGCGCCTATTCCGCCTGTCTGCAAGGCCGCGGCTATACGGTCAACTAGGAGTCGATCATGAGAAACGCGATTGTATTCAGCGTCGCTGCGTTGTCGGCTGGTGTCGGCTCGTTCGCTGCGGCGGCAACCTTTGACGGCAAGCAGAATCTGTTGTGCACGGCCACCGAGGTTTACGAGTGCGATGCCGCACAGGCCTGTCGGGTTCTCGGACCGGCGGATGCCCACGATATCCGACACATGAATGTCGATTTCAAGAAAAAGAGCGTCAAGCTGGACCATATCAACTCGGACCACGCCAGCCGCATAGACCGGGTGGAAGTCGTGGACGGCAAGCTGGTCCTGCAGGGTATCGAGGACGGCAATGAGGCGGAGGTTGACGGCGGGGGCTGGACGATGTCCATCGACGCGCGTTACGGCAACATGGTGTTTACGGTGGCGGGCGAGGGCGTGGCCTTCGTTGGCCTGGGCGGCTGTGTTTCGGCTAAGTAAATCGATGGAGGAGCAATCAGCATGAAACCAATCCAGCTGGTGATGGCGATCCTGCTCGGGATATTGGCGTTCGGCGCGTGGGCCAAGGAAAAGCTGCCCGAAGTGGACAGCAACGGTCTGCACCTGGTGCACCATTCGGATCTGCGGGTGGTGTACAAACTACCGGGTGCCGATCTGAGTCGGTACGACAAGGTGATTCTGATCGACCCGTATGTGGCGTTTCGCAAGAACTGGGAACGTGATCGGAGAGAGACGAGCGTCTTCATGCTCAACAAGAATGACATCGAGCAGATCAAAAAGCGGGTCGGCGAAGAATTCACCAAGGCCTTTACCAGGGAACTTGGCAAGAAAGGCTATCCGGTGGTCGATAAGACGGCGTCCGGTGCAGATGTGCTGATCGTGCGTCCTGCGATCATCAACCTCGATGTCGAGGCTCCGGACACCATGCAGGCGGGGATGAACACCACCGTTGCAGCCTCGGCGGGGCAGATGACGCTCTACGTCGAACTCTACGATTCGGTGTCGAACCAGATGATCGGGAAAGTCATGGATCCGGAGGCAGATCAGGGCTTCGGCGGCCAGTTCATGGCCCAGAACCGGGTTACCAACAAACAGGCCGAAGACCGAATCGTGAATCGCTGGGCCGACGTTCTGGCCGGGCATCTGCATCACACGGTGACCAATCCCTGAGACTTCGTAGCGGCGCCCTTCGCTGTGAGTGGGCACCAAATGTTGACGCCCGGCACCATGTTTAGCGACGCGCTGGCTGACCCGCCGTCGGCAGCCGCGGTCCGGTGGTCCGGTTCGCTTTGCTTTGCGCGAACATAGTCTGTATGTTGCGCGCTGCCGCGGGTGGCGTGGCGTATCCAGCACTACGCCCCACCCATCTCGATCGCTCCCGGATACTGCCCCATGGACGCCAAAAGCCTACGAAACATCGCCATCGTCGCTCACGTCGACCATGGCAAGACCACGCTGGTCGATTGCCTGTTGAAGCAGACAGGCACGCTGGGCGATCGCGGCAAATCGGTCGAGCGGGTGCTCGACAGCAACGATCAGGAGCGCGAGCGGGGCATCACGATTCTCTCGAAGTGCACCGCGGTACGCTACCAGGACCATCGGATCAACATCGTCGATACCCCCGGGCATGCGGATTTCGGCGGCGAGGTCGAGCGTATCCTGTCGATGGTCGACTCGGTGCTGCTGCTGGTGGATGCGGTCGATGGGCCCATGCCGCAGACCCGCTTTGTGACCAGCAAGGCCTTTGCCCAGGGCCTGAACCCGATCGTCGTGATCAACAAGATCGACCGGCCCGGCGCGCGCCCGCATCAGGTGGTCGACGAGGTGTTCGACCTGTTTGACGCGCTGGGCGCGACCGAAGAGCAGCTCGACTTTCCGGTCGTGTTCACCTCTGCGACCGAAGGCACCTCGAGTCTCGATCCGGAGGGCGTGCAGGGCGACATGAGCACGTTGCTCGACACGATTATCGCCAAGGTCCCGGCACCTGACGTCGATGTGGATGGGCCGTTCCAACTGCAGATCAGTGCGCTCGATTACTCGAGCTACGTCGGCGTCATCGGCATCGGGCGAATCAGTCGAGGCCAGATAAGCACCAATACGCCGGTGGTGGTGGTGGATCACGATGGCAAGCAACGCTCCGCTCGCGTGCTCGCCGTGCTCGGCCATCATGGTCTGGAGCGCATTGAACTCCCCGAAGCCGGCGCCGGCGACATCGTCTGCGTGACCGGGGTCGACGGAATCGGGATATCCGATACGGTGTGCGCCCCGGATACGCCCGAGGGCTTGCCCGCGCTGGCGATCGACGAGCCCACCGTGCGCATGAGCTTTTGCGTCAACACCTCGCCCTACGCCGGCATCGATGGAAAATATCTGACCAGCCGGCAACTGCGGGAACGACTGTTCAGGGAAGCCTCTCACAACGTTGCGCTCAAGGTCGAGGAAACCGCGGATCCGGACGTGTTCAACGTATCCGGCCGGGGCGAGTTGCACCTGGCGGTGCTGATCGAAACGATGCGCCGCGAAGGCTACGAGATGGCCGTGTCGAGGCCACAGGTCATCACCCGGGAGGAGCACGGCGTCACTCTGGAACCCTTCGAGGAGCTGACGATCGACATTGAAGCGGGCCACCAGGGCAAGGTGATGGAGGCGTTGGGCGAGCGCCGCGCAGAATTTACCAACATGGAAATTGGGGGCGATGGCCGAAACCGGCTGAGCTACCGGATTGCGTCCCGGGCGCTGATGGGCTTTCGGCCACAGTTTCTGTCCATGACCAACGGCACCGGAATCATGTCTTACGGACCGGCCGGTCACGGCAAGGCGGTGCCCGGTGGGCTGGGCGAGCGCAGCAACGGTGTGCTGGTGTCGATGGTCGAGGGCAAGGCGGTGGGTTTTGCCTTGTTCAATCTGCAGAATCGCGGCCGGCTGTTCGTTGGCCCCAATGATCCTGTCTACGAAGGCATGGTCATTGGCATCAACAACCGGGATTCAGACCTGGTCGTGAATCCGATGAAAGAGAAGAAGCTCACCAACGTTCGCGCGTCGGGTACCGATGAAAGCATCGTGCTGAGCCCACCGATTCGAATGAGCCTGGAGCAATCCCTCGAGTTCATCAATCTCGACGAGCTGGTGGAGATCACGCCGAAGGCGATTCGCATTCGCAAACGTCAGTTGCAAGAGCACGAACGGCGCCGCACGGCGCGCGCCGGTTGAAGGCGCTGCTGCAGCGGGTGACCGAGGCAGCGGTTACAGTTGCAGGCGAGCAGATCGCGACGATCGGCCCCGGATTGCTGGTTCTGGTCGGCGTGTCGCCGGCGGATGACGCCGAGGCTGCGCGTTGGCTTGCGGACAAGACGCTACACCTGAGAATCTTCCCCGACGCGCACAAGCCGATGAATCGGGACGTGATGGACGTGGGCGGCGAGGTTCTTGTGGTTTCGCAGTTCACGCTCACCGCGGACACCCGGCGTGGCCGCCGACCGAGTTTCACCAGCGCGGCGCCGCCTGAGCAGGCGCAGCGGCTGTACCAGGCGTACCTCGCATCGCTGAGAGACAACTATCAAGCGGTGGCCGAAGGGCGCTTCGGAGCCGACATGCAGGTCAGCTTGACCAACGACGGACCGGTAACTTTCATGCTCGAAAACCCGTTCGGGGACCGTTAAGCTGCCTGCAACAGGGAGTAGTCATGCGGAAATTTGTAGTCGCACTCATCGGTACCACGGTCCTCCTGTTGTCTGCCTGCAGCGATGGCGGCGGCGGTGGTGGCGGCGGCGGGATACCGAGCAGCAATGCCAACCTCGCCAATCTGACCCTCAGCGCCGGTTCGTTGGTCCCGGGTTTCGCATCCGCAACGACCAGCTACACACTGACCATCCGCTTCAGCGTCGCCGACGAGACCACGGTGACACCCACGGCCGTTGATCCCGGCGCCACGATTCGAGTCGATGGCCAGGCTGTGGCCTCCGGAACGGCCAGCGCGCCCATCGTGCTGATCGTGGGGATCACCAACATCGAGATCGTGGTGACCGCTGCGGATGGCACGGTGAAGACCTATCGGGTTGCTGTGACCCGTGATCCGGAAGCCAGCGACGCGGATCTGGACGCGCTTGCGCTCAACCTGACACCCCTGGATCAAGCCTTTCAGAGCGCGCTGCTGAACTACACGGCCAGCACCGGATTTCTAGGCGCGTCGACCCGCGCGGCGGCGGTGAGTAGCGATGAGCTAGCCGAGATCGACATTGAAGGGACCATCGTGGAGTCGGGCGAGCCCAGCGATCCCTTGCCGCTGAGTGCAGCGGCGGACACGCAGATCGAGGTCCGCGTGACCGCCGAGGACTTGATTACCCAGAAGAATTATCGGGTAGTCGTCAGCCGGGCTGATGCCGCGGCGTTCGCCCAGCGGGCCTACGTCAAGGCCTCCAACACCGATCAGGACGATGTGTTCGGCTTTGCCGTGGCGTTGTCTGGAGACACCCTCGTGGTGGGCGCGCCCGGTGAGGCGAGCAACGCCACGGGCGTTGACGGAAATCAGAACGACGACAGTCTGCTCAACGCCGGAGCCGCTTATGTGTTCGTCCGGAGTGGTGGCGGCGCCTGGACGCAACAGGCTTACCTGAAGGCGTTCAATACCGATTCGGGTGATCTGTTCGGTAGTGCCGTGGCGATCTCCGGTGACAGCGTCGCCATTGGCGCCCCCGGGGAGTCGAGTCTGGACGGCGCCGATCAGGATGACGATAGCGGCAGCGATGTGGGCGCGGTGTACGTATTCGTCCGCAGCGGCACCACCTGGATTCAGCAGGCCTACCTGAAAGCGTCCAATCCGGACACCGATGATCGGTTCTCCGACGTGAGCCTGGAGGACGACGTGCTGGTGGTGGGTGCGTGTGGTGAAGGCAGCGGCGCGACCGGCATCGATGGCGATCCGACCGACGACTCGGCGCCTGGCGCGGGTGCCGCCTATGTATTCATGCGAGACGCTGGTGGGACGTGGTCTCAGACCACCTACCTCAAGGCGTCCAATGCCGAGGAAGGGGACGGCTTCGGGCGGGTCAGCTTGAGCGGGGCCAGCCTCGCGGTAGGTGCGGTGGGCGAGAACAGTGGCAGTACCGGGGTCGAAGGCAGTCAATCGGACAACAGTCAGGTCGACGCCGGCGCGACCTATGTGTTCGTACGCAACGCGGCCGGCAACTGGGCTCAGCAGGCGTACATCAAGGCATCGAACACCGATGCTGGAGGCGGATTCGGCCGTGTGGCGCTGGAAGATGATCTGCTCGTGGTGGGCGCGCCTGGCGAGAACAGCAATGCAACGGGCATCGGCGGCGACCAGGACGACGACAGTTTTGCCGATGCGGGGGCCGTGTACCTGTTCGTACGTGCCGGATCGACCTGGTCGCAGACGGCTTACGTGAAGGCGTCGAACACCGACTCCGGGGACAACTTTGGCACTGGGGTCGCGTTGTGGGGGTCAATTCTCGCAGTGGGTGCGCCCGGTGAGCAGAGCGACGCCATCGGCATCGGCGGGAACCAACTCGACAATTCGCTGGCCGCAGCCGGAGCGACCTATGTGTTCGAAAAGACCCCGGGCGGGCTGACGCAGCAGTTGTACGTCAAAGCGTCGAATACCGACGCCGATGATCTTTTCGGGTCGGCGCTGGCCGTGGACCGGGATCTGCTGGTCGTCGGCGCCCTGGGCGAAGGTAGCAATGCGACGGGGATCGGTGGGAGTGAGATCGACGACAGCGTACCGCGCGCCGGTGCCTCCTATCTCTTTGATTGACCGCCCTCTTCAATCGACTGCGACTAAGAGGCTTCGTCCGGCTCTTCGGGACGCTGGGTGAGACGCGCGAGAATGATCCCCACCTCGAACAACAGCCAGGTCGGCAACGCCAGCAGAACCTGCGAGATGATGTCGGGCGGGGTGAGCAGCATCCCGACCACGAAACAGCCCACGACAATGTAGGGCCGTTTGCGCGCCAGACTGTCGGGGGTGGTCAGCCCCGACCACACCAGCAGTAGCGTGGCGATGGGAATCTCGAACGCCAACCCGAACGCGAAGAACATCTTGATGACGAAGTCGAGGTAGCGATTGATGTCGGTCATCATCGTAACGCCCACCGGCGTGACGGAGGCGAAGAACTGAAATATCAACGGAAACACTAGAAAGTAAGCGAACACCATGCCGGCGTAGAACAGCATGATGCTCGAAGCCAGCAGGGGCAGTGCGAAACGCTTCTCTCGCATATACAGGCCGGGCGAGACGAATGCCCATAGCTGGTGCAGCAGGAACGGCATGCCCAGGAACACCGCGCTGAACATCGCGAGCTTGAAGGGCGTAAGAAACGGCGATGCGACGTCGGTGGCGATCATGCCGCTGCCTTCCGGCAGGTGCGCCATCAGGGGGGCTGCGACAATCTGGTAAATCTCGTTGGCGAAGTAGTAGATCGGGAAGAACAGCAACAGCACGGCCAGTGCGCCGCGCAGAATGCGTGCCCGCAGCTCGATGATGTGACTCAGGAAGGGTTGTTCGGTCGAATCGACCAGCTCGTCGTGTTCGCGCGCTTCGCGGATATCGGTCATCGAGGCGCGGTTGGATCGGCGGCTGATCCCTCGGGATCCGGCCCGGGGTCGGGCGGGCTTGGGTCAGGGTCCGGTGGGGCCGCGGCATCGGTGTGCTGCGCATCGATGCGTTTGGCGTCGTCGCCCGTCGCGCGTACCTCGTCCTCGATGCGCTTGATGTCCTCCAGCACGGCTTCGTTGTGCAGTTGCCGGCGGATCTCGTCCATGCCGATCTCGCGCTCGATCTCCGCCTTCACCGTGGCGAAGCTGCGGCGCAGGCGGCCCAGCCACAGGCCCATCGTTCGCAGCGCTTCGGGCAGGCGCTCGGGGCCCAGCACGAGCAGGGCAATCACGCTTACCAGAATCAGCTCGGGGAAGCCGACATCAAACATTCGTGTCGGATTTGGTGCTCGTTGGAGCCTCAGACGTGGCGCTGCGCGCCTCGCCCTCGATCACCTTTTCGGGCGTGACCGGCGGCGGTTCCGGCTCCTCTTCCTTGATGGCCGTGCGGAACCCTTTGATCGCGGAACCGAGGTCGGAACCAATGTTTTTCAGCCGCTTCGGTCCAAACACGACCAGAATGATCGCGAGGATGATCAGCAGTTCCCAGATACCTAATCCAAACATGTCGTTCTCCGTAGATCGAACGAAGTCCTAAAGTGGTGCCATTATAAGTCGATAGTCAGGCGTTGTTTTGAGACTCAGCCCTGCTGTTTTTCTCTTCGATTCCGGAAACGCCGAAGCGCCGGGAGAGTTCGTCGAGCACCCAACTGGGTTGCTGGTTCAGATGGACCAGCATCACCAGGGTGTGAAACCAGAGGTCTGCCACCTCGTGAATCAGTGCATCGTCCCGGCCTTCCTCGTTTGCGTCCTTGGCGGCGAGCACGGTCTCGGTGGCTTCCTCACCGATTTTCTCGAGTATCCGATTGAGCCCGCCCGCGTACAGCGAGGCAACGTAGGATGAATCTGGCGGTGCATCCCGGCGCTGCGCCAACACCTCGGCGAGTTGGTCGATGATGTGGTCCATCGTAGGACTACGCTCAGCTTCTGGCGATCAGCAGCGAGCCTAACACAGCGGCGATGAGCCCCGCGGTCACGGGCAGGGGCTGATTGCTCTGCAGCGCCGCCACCACGGGCGAGAACAGCAGCGCCCCGCCGCCGACGATCAAGGCACCGCCCAGCCAGCGGCCGCGTCGGGCGCGGCGCTGCTGGGATTCCATCAGGCTGGCGAGGCGCTCGGTTACCTGGCGTTGTTCGTGCGCGAGTTTGTCGAGCCGCTCGAGGCTCTTATTGGCATTGAGAATCAGCTCGGGCAGCCGGGGCAGTTGCTCGAGCAGGTCCGGTGCGCGCTCGCCAAATTGACGCAGCGCCGCCAGGGGGCCAACCCGCTGTTCCATCCAACGCTCCATGAACGGTTTGGCGGTGTGCCACAGGTCCAGGTCCGGATACAGTTGCCGGCCCAGCCCTTCGATGTTCAGCAGCGTCTTCTGAAGCAGCACCAGTTGTGGCTGTACCTCCATGTTGAATTCACGCGCGGTCTGGAACAACGTGATCAGAAAATGCCCGAAGGAAATGTCCTTCAACGGCTTTTCGAAGATCGGCTCGCAGACCTGGCGGATGACGTTCTCGAATTCGGTGACGTCGGTCTCTTCCGGAATCCAGCCCGACTCCAGGTGCAACGCCGCTACCTCCCGGTAGTCCTGGTTGAAAAACGCCAGCAGGTTGCGCGCCAGGTAGGTCTGGTCCTGTTCGGTGAGGCTGCCGATGATGGCGCAGTCGACGGCGATGTACTGGGGGTTGTCCGGGTCCTCGACGTTGACGAAAATGTTTCCCGGATGCATGTCTGCGTGAAAGAAGTTGTCCACGAACACCTGGGTGAAGAAGGTCTCGACGCCGCGTTCCGCGAGCACCTTCATGTTGGTACCGCTGTCCTTCAATTGCTGGGTGTTGGCGATGGGAACGCCGTGAATGCGTTCCAGCACCAATACATTGCGGCGCGTGTGGTCCCAGTACACGCGCGGCACGTACAGCAGTTCGGATTCGGCGAAGTTGCGGCGCAGCTTGGAGGTGTTGGCGCCTTCGTGAATGAGGTTCAGCTCGTTCATGATGGTCACTTCGTAGTCATCGACCACCGTTACGGGGTGCAGTCGGCGACCGTCGGACGAGATGCGTTCGACCAGTTGGGCCATGGAGCGCAGCAGCTTCAGGTCTTCCTGGATCACCCGCTCGATATCCGGGCGCAGCACCTTCACCACGACCTCGGTGCCGTCCAGCAGTTGTGCCGCATGCACCTGGGCCACGGAGGCTGACGCCAGCGGCACTTCGTCGAATTTCAGGAACACCGTATCAAGGGGTGCCCCCAACGCAGCTTCGACGATCGTTGCCGCCTGGGCGCCCGAAAACGGTGGCACGCGGTCCTGCAGATTGGCCAGTTCGTCGGCGAAGTCGGTAGGCAGCAGGTCGCGCCGGGTCGACAGGAGCTGACCGAACTTGATGAACACCGGGCCGAGGGATTCCAATGCCAATCTCAGGCGCCGTGCCGGCGGAGCCTTCGGGCGTGGCAACCAACGGGTGGGCGAAAGCCTCCACAGGATTCGCAGCCCACGTGGCAACTGATCGTCGGTTACGCCGCTGTGATCGAGGAGCTCGTCCAGCCGGTGGCGCGCGACGGTAGCGGTGATGCGTGACAAGCGGGTCAGACGACTCACGACTCGAGGTCCTGCGCGCCTTCGAGCCGCTGCAGCCGCGCGCCCAGACGGTCGGTCGCCAGCTGGACGGCGAGGACCTGCTCGCTGAACTGATCCAGCGACCGTGCGTCGACGAACTGCCGGTGCGCGGCGGCGCGGATTGTGCGCGACCCCTCGTCACTGAGGTCCTCGGCGAGACGTCTCAGCGCGCGCCCACCCAGCTCCAGGAAACCCGCGATGTTATCGGCGTTCTGTGCGCCGATGAGCCGCGCCAGCGGCTCGCCGAAGTCGGGCTTCAGGTCGCGCAGTATGTTCCGCAACTCCTCGATCAGGATCTCGTCGCCGTCGATTCGCAGGTCAGCGGGCGAACCGCCGAACCCCGCGCCCAGGAGGCTGGCGGGTGAGCCGCGCACGATGGCATTAGGGTGGTCGACGCTGCGCGCCATGACCCGTACCCGCTCGCCGCAGAATTCGATGGTCACGGACTCGCCTGGATCGGTCTCGATCTGAATGGTCTGACCCTCGAGGCGCGCGAGGCGTTGGCGCGCCCGCGAATCCAGCGCCAGGGTTGTGTTGGCGAGTGCCTCGGCCCACTGGGAAAGCGCACTGAGCAAGGGGTTCATGGCTCGGTCGCACCGTCCTGGGGTTCGCCGCAAGGTTCGCCGAATGGCTTGCGGCCATGATGAATTGCCGCGACCCCGGTCAGCAGATTTTCGTAGCCGACCTCGCTGAAACCGGCATCCGACATCATCAGCTTCAACGCTTTCTGGTCCGGATGGACCTTGATCGACTCGACCAGGTAACGATACGCATCGGCGTCGCCGGTAATTGCCCGTCCGATTCCGGGCCAGAACGACTGGAATACCGAGTAGGCTGCATCGATCAGCGGGTTGTCCGGTTTGGAGAATTCCAGCACCAGTAGCCGGCCGCCGGGTGCCAGGACGCGCCACATCTCGCTCAGCGCGCGTTCTTTGTCGGTGACGTTGCGCAGGCCGAACCCGATGGTGATGCAGTTCACGCTTGCGTCATGAAACGGCAGGGCTTCGGCATCGGCGAGACAGCAGTCGACGTTGGTGATGCCCCGATCCAGCAATCGATCGCGCCCGATGTGCAGCATCGCGGCGTTGATGTCGGCGAGGATTACCCGGCCCCCGGGTCGGACCAGAGGCGCGTACAGGGCGGCGAAGTCGCCGGTACCGCCGGCCAGGTCGACTACGGTATGGCCCGCGCGCACGCCGGACATCTCGATCGTCATGCGCTTCATCAGTCGATGCGATCCCAGCGACATGAGATCGTTCATCAGGTCGTAACGGTCGGCAACGGAGCGGAATACGCCCTCCACGCGGCGTGTTTTCTCGCCCGGTGAAACCCGCTCGTAGCCGAACTGAACTGTGGGTTCTTCGCTCATCAGACCCGGGATTCTACGCCGTTTTCGATGCCTCTTTTTCGATACAAGGCGGCTACAAGGCGCGGGGTGTGGCGCGTGGCATACTGCGTCTGTTCGATGTTCGCCGAGTCGGCCCCAGTGTCTGAATGAAGAGAGGTGTCTGGATGAAGAAAGGAATAACCTTTGGTGCGTTCGACCTGTTTCATGCGGGCCACGTGGTGATGCTGCAGGAGGCCAAGACCGTCTGCGACCACCTGATCGTCTGCATTCAATCGGATCCGTCACTGGATCGACCGGACAAGAGCCCGCCCGTGCAAAGCATCGTGGAACGGCAAATTCAGGTGGCGGCATGCAAGTACGTCGATGAAATCGTGGTTTACGACACCGAGAGCGACGTGCTCGAGATCCTTCGCTCGCTTGATTGGGACGTTCGCATACTTGGCGACGAGTACCGCGACAAGGACTTCACCGGCCGGGAAGAGACGCTGGATCGCTGCTACTTCAACACGCGACCCCACAGCTTCTCGAGCTCGGAACTGCGCATGCGAGTAGTGGAGAAGACCAAGAAATAGGTTCAGCTCGTGCCCTGTCCCCTATTTGGGGGGCAGGCCGGGCGACCACTGGCCCACCGGGATGACGGGCAGCCGGCTCGCGTTGGCGATCTTGAGTTCGGAGAGATACTGCTGCCAGTAGTCGTCCTGGCGCTCTCCCAGATCGGCGAGCAGTTCCCAGGTGTAGATGCCCGTGTCGTGCCCGTCGTCGAACACAATTCGAACCGCGTAGTTGCCGACCAGCTGGATGTCACTGATGCCAATGTATTTCTTGCCGGTTTGCAGCTTGCGCTCATCCGGCCCATGGCCGCGCACCTCCGCGGAGGGTGAAAACACCCGCAGCAGCTCGTAGGCAAGGCGGTGACTGCGGCCGCCCGCGTAGACCAGTTCCAACTCCCGGGCCTGGTGGTGCGCTTTGATGTCGCTGGGCGGGTGGGTCATCAGAGGGTTACGGGTCCGGTCACAAAATGTAGCGTGACAGATCCTGATCGGCGGCCAACTCACTCAGGTGGGCGTCTACGTAGGCGGCATCGATGAGCAGCGGGCCCGCGTCCGTGGGGTGCTCGCTGGCGTCAAACGACACTTCTTCGAGAAGCCGTTCCATTACGGTGTGCAGGCGCCGCGCGCCGATGTTTTCGGTCGACTCGTTGACCTGCCACGCCAGTTCCGCGATTCGCGTGATGGCTTCGTCGTTCAGTTCGATGATCAGCCCTTCGGTCGCGAGCAGGGCTTTGTACTGGACCGTGAGCGATGCATCCGGCTCGGTCAGAATCCGCTCGAAATCCCTTGCCGAGAGCGCCGCCAGCTCCACGCGTATAGGCAGGCGGCCCTGCAGCTCCGGAATCAGGTCGGACGGTTTTGACAGATGGAACGCCCCGGAGGCGATGAACAGGATGTGATCGGTCTTGATCATCCCGTATTTAGTCGAGATGGTGCAGCCCTCGATCAGCGGCAACAGATCGCGCTGTACGCCTTCGCGCGATACATCTGCGCCGATCTGCTCGCCGCGTCTGGTCACCTTGTCGAGCTCGTCGAGAAACACGATTCCGGTCTGCTCGACGGCGTCCAGTGCCTTGGCCTTGAGCTCGTCCTCGTTGACCAGCTTCATGGCTTCCTCTTCGCGCACCCGGCGCAGCGCGTCTTTGACGCTCAGGCGCGCGCTCCGGGAGCGACCGTTGCTCATGTTCGAGAACATGCTCTGCAGTTGGCTGGTCATTTCCTCCATCCCGGGAGGCGCCATGATCTCCACGCCCAATTGAGCCTGGCTTAGCTCAATTTCGACCTCGCGTTCGTCGAGTTCGCCTTCCCGGAGTTTTTTGCGAAACACCTGCCGGGTGGTGCTGTCGCTGCGCTCGCCCTGTTCGAAGCCAACGCTGCGGGGTTCCGGGAGCAGGGCGTCGAGAATACGATCCTCCGCGGCGTCATCGGCGCGGTGGCGAACCTTCTCCAGCTCACGTTCGCGCAGCATTTTCACGGCGACATCGGCGAGATCGCGGACGATCGACTCCACGTCACGGCCGACGTAGCCGACCTCGGTGAATTTGGTGGCTTCGACTTTGATGAAGGGAGCGCCAGCCAGCTTTGCCAGGCGCCGGGCGATTTCGGTTTTACCGACTCCAGTAGGGCCGATCATCAGAATGTTCTTGGGCGTTACTTCCTCGCGCAGCGAATCGTCCAGCTGGATGCGTCGCCAGCGGTTGCGCAGCGCGATTGCCACGGCTCGCTTGGCCGCGTCCTGGCCGATGATGTGCTTGTCCAGTTCGTGCACGATCTCCCGGGGGGTCATGGTCATGATGGGTCGATGTCCAGGGCTTCGATGGTGAGGTTGTGGTTGGTGTAGATGCAGATGTCGGCCGCAATCCCAAGCGCCTTGGGGACGATCTCCACGGCCGGCAAGTCGCTGGTTTCCAGCATCGCTCGCGCCGCTGCCTGGGCGTAGGGCCCACCGGAGCCGATGGCGATCATCCCATGTTCTGGCTCGATGACGTCTCCGTTGCCGGAAACGATCAACGAAGCGCTCGTGTCAGCTACTGCCAGCAATGCCTCCAGGCGTCGCAGCGCGCGATCCGTGCGCCATTCCTTGGCCAGTTCGACCGCCGCCCGGGTCAGGTTGCCTTGATACTTTTCCAGCTGTGCTTCGAAGCGCTCGAACAGCGTGAAGGCATCGGCGGTACCGCCGGCAAAGCCCGCCAGCACCTGATCCTTGTGCACACGACGGACCTTCTTGGCATTGCCCTTCATGATGGTGTCACCCAGAGACACCTGACCGTCGCCGCCGAGCACCACCTGGTTGCCGCGTCGAACGCACAGGATCGTCGTTCCTCGAAACTGCTGCACTGTGGATCCCTCTGTCTGCGGGGCGCAAGTATCCTGGGCACGAAAGGCTAAAAGCAAATAGTGGGGATGCCGGTGCGCGAATTCAACCTGCTGGATTCCGGCGGGTCGGCGTCAGCCCGCGCGGGCGGCCTGCCCAAGCGGTGGCCGCTTCAGCAGGAGGGGTTCGATTCTCTGCTCCCGCAGGCGTGTCATCACCCGGCGCGTATCACGCTCCGAATCGAACGGCCCGACCAGCACGCGATGCCAGGTTGCGCCGCGCTCGAGGGTGACCGTCCGGGTGCTGGCGTCCAGCCCCAACAGCAGCAACGAAGCGCGCAGCCGGTCAGCGTCGGCGGCCTGCTCGAACGAACCGGCCTGCACGAGGTATTCGATGCTTCCGGGGGCCTCGGTTGGCGTGATGCGGCCATAGGCCTCAGGGTTGGTGGCGACCCGGTCCCGGGGCAGCTCGTCATAGAATTCGAACTGGGTTTCGGCGCGCGTAACCTGCTCGGCGGCGGCCCCGCCGGAGTCAGGCTGTTTGACGGCTGACGCCTCCCACCATTCCGGGAGCAGCATGCCGACGATGGTTGCGCCGATGCCCACCACCATGCCGGAAAAAAAAGTCGTGCCGTGAAAAAGTGGCGATCGGGCAGCGCGGCGCGATGTGCGACCTTTTCGTCTGGTGCTCCTGGTCGGGGTGTTTCTGCGGGCGGATTCGCGCGCCATCGAAAGGGTCCGGAATGCTCGTGCGCGCATCATACCGCGAACCTGCCCGCCCGGTGTCCTGTCCCCTAAATCATGTCGTACGGATCCACGTCGACAGACCAGCGCACGCCTGCAAAGCGTCGATCGGCGACGCTCGAGAGTGCCCTGGAGAGCCCTCGATGCAAGGCGCCGCGCTCGCCAATCAACACGCTCTGGAGCCGATGTCGATTGGCGCGACGGGCCATTGGTGCGGGAATCGGCCCCCACAGTTCGAGATCGGACCGGCCGCGCAAGGGCTCCATCAGTTCGCTCAGGCACTGGCGCGCGGCGTCGACGCTGGTGCCCTCTGCCCGAAGCAACGCCATAGCTCGAAACGGCGGCAGGGCCGCGTCTTCGCGGGCAGCCAGTTCCGTGCGCGCGAAGCCGGGATAACCCTTCTCCACCAGGGTGGTGAGCAATGGGTTGTCGGGATTGTAGGTCTGTATCCAGACCTCGCCGGGACGCTCGGCGCGACCGGCGCGCCCGGCGACCTGGACGATCAGCTGGGCGGTGTGCTCCGGCGCCTTGAAGTCCGCGCTGAACAGACCGGCATCGGCGTTCACTACGGCGACCAGCGTGACCGCCGGGAAGTGGTGCCCCTTGGCCAGCATCTGGGTGCCAACCAGCACCGCTGCAACGCCCGTGCGAATGCGTTCCAGCTGGGCTTCGAGGCGTGCGCCACTGCGGCTCACGTCGCGATCGATGCGCAATACGTCGACGCCTGGCAGCAGTTCCGCGATGGCCGTCTCGCCACGTTGCGTACCGGTTCCTACGGGTAGCAGCTCCGCACGCCCGCACGAGGGGCAGGTCTGTGGCAGTGGCGCTCGCCAGCCGCAATGGTGGCAACGCAACCCGGGTGGGCGCTGGTGCAGCGTTGCCCGAGCGTCGCAACGTGGGCATTGCGCGCTCCATCCGCAGCCGGTACACAGGTATGCGGGTGAGAAGCCGCGGCGATTGATGTACACCAGGACCTGATTGCCGGCGCTGATCTGTTCGCGAATCGCGTGAATCAGCTCTTCGCTCAAACCGTCGCGAAGGCGCTGCCCGCGAAGGTCGATTATGCGGGTCTTCGGCACCTGCGCGATGCCGGCCCGGCGCGTCAGTGGCAGATGCCGGTAGCGGCCGAGCTGGGCGTTGCGCAAGCTTTCCAGTGACGGCGTTGCCGACCCCAGCAGCAACGGAATCGACAACTGCTGACACCGTTTCACGGCCAGATCCCGGGCCGAGTAGCGAAACCCATCCTGTTGTTTGAAGGAGCCGTCGTGCTCTTCGTCCACAGTGACCAGCGCAAGCTGCTGGAACGGGACGAATATCGCCGAGCGGGTGCCGATCAGCACGCGGGTGCGCCCGGTTCTGCACGCTTGCCAGACTTCGGCACGGCGCCCCTCGCTAAGCCCCGAATGATAGGCTTCGACCGCCCCGAAGCGTGCCACGAAGCGTGCCAGTGTCTGCGGCGTGAGCCCGATCTCGGGGATCAGTACGAGCGCCTGGCCGCCGTCGCGCAGGGCCGCGTCGATGCAGCGCAGGTAAACTTCCGTCTTGCCGCTACCGGTGACCCCATCGAGCAGCACGCAATTGAACCGGACCAGGTCTTTGCAGATTTCGTCGCAGGCACGTTGCTGCTCGGCGTTGAGGACGATGGTTGTGGACTCGCCGGTCAGCACGCCGGTTGGGGCGCGCACCTGCTCGATGAACCCCTTGTCGACCAGCGCGCCGACTATCCGGCGCTCGTAGCCCGCCTCCGCAAGGGCCGCGGCGCTGACGGTCCCGCCCCGGGATTGGATCAACTCGAGCGCGGCCTGCTGGCGAGGCGCGCGCCGATTGTCGGTGGTTGCGGCGGTGTCGGTCAGCCGCCAATACACGGGTTCGAACCGTGCCGGAGGTTCGCCGCGCCGAATCTGACCCGGCAATGCGGCGTCGAAGACCTCGCCGATCGGGTGATGGTAGTAACCCGCGGCCCATTGCAGCAGTTCGAACAGCTCGCCAGGCAATAGCGGTTCGACGTCGAGCACCTCCGTGAGCGGGCGCAGCTTGGCAATCTCCACCGGGCCTTCGGGACCTTCGGGGCCTTCGGGACCGTTGGGACCCTCTACGACGATGCCGATCAGCGTGCGCGCTCCGAAAGGAACTCGAACGCGTGCGCCGATCACCGGCATTGCGATGCCCGCGGGGACGCTGTAGTCGAACGCGCGGCGCAGCGGCACGGGGAGGGCGACGCGCACCACGATAGGGTCGACAGCGCGGGTTTCAGGTTCGGGTTGCATACTCAACGCGATGTTACACAGTCGGCCACTATCGATCGCGTTGAACCACAGTACCGGTGGCTTCGGGACCCGGGTTGCTTGCGAATTGGTGCGTGTTTGCTAAACTGCGCGCCCTCGAAATCGAGGCGCCGCATCGGCGTCGACCCGGATCTGGAAGAGGCGGTCAACAGATGAAGCCAGAAATACATCCTGAGTACCATGCGATCAAGGCGACCTGCAGCTGCGGGAATGTCATCGAGACGCGCTCGACGCTGGCGGACGACATCCACCTCGACGTGTGTTCCAACTGCCATCCTTTCTATACCGGCAAGCAGAAGAGCCTGGACGCCGGTGGCCGCGTCGAACGCTTCCGACGGCGTTTCGGCAACCGCTCCGGCACCGAGAGCACCGAGAACGCGGAGAGCACCGAGAGCGCCGAGAGTAGCTGAGAAGACCTCATCGCTGGCCGACCTCCGGCTGATTCATATTCTGTTAATCTCGCTTGCAGGACACTGCTCGTCGGCGACCTGCATCTGCGTAGGCGTTTGCGTACGCAGGTTACGTACGCAGAAGGTGCAGTAAGTCGGCCGATTTCGTGGTCAAACGTTGATCAAGCCAAGCAAGACGGAGTTGGACGAAGGCATGGCCGTAGTGTAGTGCGTAGTCAGAACTGGTACATCAGAGGGATGATCCTGACGCTGTCGGTGGCGCTCGCGCCGCTGCTCCATGCGGCGGGTCCGGGCGAAAAGATGTACCTCGAGTTCCTGGAACAGGAACACATCTACCAGGATGAAGCCTGGTCTACCTACGTTCAGAAAATCGGTGACCGGCTGGTCAAACAGAGCCCGGAGCCTAATCGTCAGTACTACTTCTACGTGGTCGATGAACCGTCGGTGAACGCCTTCGCGTTGCCGGATGCGTACATATTCGTGCATCGCGGCCTGATCGGATACCTGGAGACTGAAGACCAGCTGGCGGCGGTGCTCGGCCACGAGATCGCTCACGTCACGCGACGCCACAACCGGCGTCTGACCAGCCGTGATTGGCTTGGCAAAACCGCAGGCATCATCGGCGCGCTGATGACGGGACGTGGAGAACTGATGGACGTGGCCAATACCGTCAACTCGCCTCTGGTAATGGGCTACAAACGTGACCTGGAACTGGAGGCGGACGAGCATGGCAGTGCCTATCTGGCCAAGGCGGGCTACAACCCGTTCGCCATGATCGAAGTGATTCAGATCCTGAAGGATCAGGACTCTTTCGCCAGCCAGGTGACCGGCCAGACCCAGGGATATCACGGCCTGTTCGCGTCGCACCCGAAGAACGACAAGCGCCTGCATGACGCCGTGCAGCGCTCCGCCTACGCGCTGCCCGAGGAATTGAGCGACTACGAGGGTGACTTCTGGGAGATGCTCGATGGGCTCGTGTACGGCAACCAGGCGGCGGCGGGGATCGTGAAGGGCCGCGCCTATTACCACGGCAACCTGAGATTCGTGGTGGAGTTTCCCGAGGGCTGGGACGTAGGTGCCACCTCCAACCGGATCACCGGCAAACATCCCGCCGGGTCCAGCGCGGGCACGATCACGCTGGAACGGCAGAACGCGCCCAAGGAAGAGCAGACGCCCGAACAGTACGTGGCTGACACCTTGAAGCGTGCCGAAGACGTGGTTTCAGGGGAATCCTTCACGGTCAGCGGTTTCGATGCCTACCTGGCCAGCCTGAACGTTGACGACGGCAAGTACACGGCGCGCCTGATTGGCATCATTTACAAAGATGGCGGGGTGTACATGTTCAAGGGCGATTCCCGCGAGGGTGAAGACCCGGAGCAATTCATGAAGGACGTTCGCGCGACGATGGAGACGTTCCGTGCCATGAGCGCGGCGGATCTGCGCACAGCCAACGATCAGCGCATCCGGGTTATCGACGCCCAGCCCGGCGACAGCTATGCGAGCCTCGCCAAGAAGACCTCGATTCGCAGGTTCCCGGAAGAGAACCTGCGCCTTCTGAACGGCGATCACCCGGTGGGCGAGCCGCGTGCCGGAGATCGCATCAAGATCGTTCAGTAAGGCGCGTTTCCCACGCGCTAGCGCACATCGAGGTTCGCTGGCCTTAGAAAATGTCGATCGCGCGGACGCGATCGGCATCGGTCATGCCGTCGAGTCCGGGTTGGATGATTTCTTCCGGCGGCGAATACTCGGCGAAGAAGAACTCGAAGATCGCGTCGGCCTGATCCGGCGCGGCGCGGCGTCCGGTTTTCGGGTCGATCTTCAGGGTCAGGACGCCAGCAGGTTGCTCGCGATCCGCCGCGGAGCCGCTGGGCAGCGCGCTGGACATCAGCTCTATCCACACCGGCAGCGGTAGATTCGACCCGAACTCGGTGTCGCCCACCGCGCGATTGTCGCTGAAACCAATCCACACGGTCGCCACCAGGCTTTCGTGATAGCCGTTGAACCAGGTGTCGGCCTCGTTCGTAGTACCGGTCTTGCCCGCGATGTCGAGACGTTCCAGGGCGCGCGCCGCGCGGACGCCGGTACCGCGGCGGATGACGTCCTTCAACATCGAGTTGATGATGAAGGCGTTGCGTTCGTCGAGCACGCGCTCGGCAACCAGGGGTGCTGGTGTTGCGGCACCCAGGGGTGCTGAGTTCTCGTCGGTGGGCTCTATGTCGACCTCGGCAAACAGATCCTCCATTCGTGCCGGCTCGTCGAGCAACGGGTCCGGTGGTGCTTCTGCAGGCTGCTGCGCGGCCGTGCGGGCGGCCTGGATCGCCTCCAACTCGCAGGGTTTGCACACCTGTGGATGGCGGGCGCGCATGATGACTTCACCGTCCAGAGAACGTACCTGCGTAACGATGTTGGGCTCGATGAGGTAGCCGCCGTTGGCGAACACGGCGTAGGCGGTTGCCATTTGCAGGGGCGTGATGCCGATGGTGCCGCCGCCGATGGCGAGCTGTGTGTTTCGTGGAAATTCGTCGGTAGCGAAACCGAACCGACTGACGTGGTCGATTACGTTGCCGGCGCCAACCTCCAGCAGCACCCGCATCGAAACCAGGTTGATGGATCGATACAGGGCTTCGCGTAGCCGCGTGGGGCCATTGTAGGTGCCGCCAAAGTTCCTTGGCCGGTAGGTGTCTTCCAGGGCTTCATCCTCGAATACCAACGGCGCGTCCAGGAAGATGCTGGCGGGAGTCACGCCATGGTGCAGCGCCGCGGAATAGACGAAGGGTTTGAAACCGGAACCGGGTTGACGGCGCGCCTGGGTGGCATGGTCATATTGGTTGGTGGCGAAGTCGAAGCCCCCGACCAGCGCCTTGACCGCGCCGTTCTGCGGATCCAATGCCACCAGCGCGCCCTGGATCTCGGGCAGCTGAGCAAGCGCCCAGCCTTCACTGATGTGTCGAACGTGTACCACGTCGCCGGGCGCGACCACCTGGGGCACTGTCATTACCGCCGGTCCGCGCGTGTTGACGTCGATGAACTCCCGGGCCCAGACCACGTGTTCGATCGGTACCTCGATTTCTTCACCGGACGCGCGCAGCGCCGTGAACGCATCCGGCAGCGCGTCCAGTACCAGCGCCGGTTCAACGCCGCCGCTTGCCGGATACTGCGCGAGCATCTGGGTCATCTGCGCGATCACGGCCTCCCTGGACATTGGCTCGGCGCCCTCATCGGGTGCCTCTTCACTGTCGATCGGAGGGCTGTCGATCGGAGGCGCTGCGCTCGAGACCTGCAGCGCGCTTGGCAGTTCGATCTGCGTCTGCTTGCCGCGATAGCCGTGGCGGCGGTCGTAGCGCAGCAGACCCTCGCGGAGCGCATGGGTCGCGGCGCGTTGCATCGGTGCATCGATGGTGGTGTACGCCTCGTAGCCCGCGCTGTACACGCTGCGTCCGTAGCGCGCCAGCAACTCCCGGCGTACCCATTCGGCCGCATAAGGCGCGGCGAGCGCCAACTCCCGTCGATGCACCCGCGCTGTTATCGGTGCATCGATGCCTGTTTGATATTCCTCCTGGGTGATCGACCCCTCATTCAGCATGCGACCCAGCACCAGGTTACGGCGTTTCAGGGCGCGTTCGGGGCCGTTGATGGGGTTGCCGGCGCTGGGCGCCTGGGGGATGCCGGCCAGCATTGCGAGCTGCTCCAGCCGGAGTTCCGCCAGGGGCATTCCGTAGTAGGTAACAGCGGCCGCTTCGGCGCCGTAGGCGCGTTTGCCGAACGGAATCACGTTCAGGTACAGCTCCAGGATTTCGTCCTTTGACAGTTCCTGCTCAATTTTCAGGGCCAGAAGCATCTCCTTGAACTTGCGGATGAACGTCTGTTCGAGACTGAAGGAGATGTTTCGGGCCAGTTGCATGGTAATGGTGCTCGCGCCGGAAGTTATTTCCCGTTTCCAGAGCAAGGCGAGGGTGTCGTTCAGTAATGAGATGAAGTCGATACCCCGGTGGGAGTAGAAACGCTTATCTTCGGTGTCCAGGACGGCGCTGATGAACAGCGGAGGCACTTCGGTGAGTGTGACGGGAATCACCCGGCGTTCGCCGAACTCTGCCATTAGCGAGCCGTCGGCGGTAAACACGCGCAGCGGGGTCTCCAGATGGACATGGCGATAGGTCTCAGCAGAAGGAATCTGGGGGTTCAAATAGAGATATACGCCGGCAAGACTGAGCACTGCACCACATACAGCCGTCCAAGCCAGCGCCATAATGACCGTGATTCTGCGACGAAAACGCAACGTCATGATTTCTAGCAGTTTGTTGCCCGGTCGCATGATGAACGCGGAATTGAGGACTTACAACGTTACGGACTTTTGGTCCCGGGAACAGTTTGCTCTTGAGTACAGACTGTTATTTAATGCCAAATCGCAGAAACAGGACGTAAGTGCCCGCGTCTGATAGGAAAATTGATCGTGCTAGGCCTGTTCAAAGATAAATCCAACGTCCTTCTTGGGCTCGATATCAGCTCAACCTCCGTCAAGCTTCTCGAACTGTCCAGATCCGGCGATCGATACCGGGTGGAATCCTACGGCGTCGAACCACTTCCGCCCAATGCTGTGGTGGAAAAGAACATCAGTGACGTCGAAGGCGTGGGCGAGGCGATAAAGCGTCTGGTTTCACGTTCCAAGGCAGGTACCAATCAGGTGGCGGTCGCGGTGGCCGGATCCGCGGTGATCACCAAGACCATCGAGATGGACGCGAGCCTGACCGACGCCGAGATGGAAAATCAGATCATCGTCGAGGCGGACCAGTACATTCCGTACCCGCTCGACGAGGTTGCGATCGACTTCGAGGTGCAAGGAATCTCGGAGCGCAACTCGGAGCAGGTCGAGGTCCTGTTGGCTGCCTGCCGGCGCGAGAATGTCGAACTGCGCGAAGCGGCGCTCGACCTCAGCGGGGCCAAGGCTCGAATCGTGGATATCGAAGCGCACGCCATGAAACGCGCCTTCGATCTGATCAAGCCGCAACTCGGCAGCAATGCAGACGACCTGGTGGTCGCGATTCTCGACATTGGGGCCACCATGACCACGTTGTCGGTGCTTGCCGACGATCGCTCGATTTACACACGCGAGCAGTTGTTCGGCGGCAAGCAACTGACCGAAGAAATCCAGCGTCGCTACAGCCTGTCCTTCGAAGAAGCAGGCCTTGCCAAGAAGCAGGGCGGATTGCCGGACGATTACGACCAGGAATGCCTGCCGACGTTCAAGGAGGCGGTTCTCCAGCAGGTGACTCGATCGCTGCAGTTCTTCTTTTCGTCCAGCCAGTACGACGACGTCGATTACATCGTCCTTGCCGGTGGCACGGCGTCGATCGACGGGCTCGCCGAGATCATCGAGAACAAGCTGGGCACGCCGACCATCATTGCCAATCCGTTCATCGACATGTCGCTGGCATCGAAGGTTGATGCCGATGCGCTGGCGAACGATGCACCTGCGATGATGATTTCGTGCGGTCTGGCCATGAGGAGTTTCGACTGATGGCGAACATCAACCTGCTACCGTGGCGCGAGTGGGAACGCGAGCGTAAGAAAAACGAGTTTTTTGCGCGCCTGGGGCTGGTCTTCGCATTGGGTGCGGTCATGATCTTTGCCGGAGGCTGGTTCCTCGACGGCGCCAGGGACGACCAACGTGCCCGCAACGGGTTCATGAGCGACAAGATCGCGGTGCTGGATGGACAGATCGCCGAGATACGTGAGCTTTCCGAGAAGCGTGAGCAATTGCTGGCTCGGATGCGCGTAATTCAGGAGCTGCAGGGCAACCGGCCCGTCATCGTGCGAGTGTTCGACGAACTCGTGCGCACGCTGGCCAAAGGTGTCTACTACAACTCCGTGGTCATGAGCAGCAAAAGCCTGACCATGTCCGGTACGTCCGAGTCGAACAACCGGATATCGACATTGATGCGTGGCCTCGATGAATCGGGTTGGTTTTCCGGCCCGAACCTCAAAGGCTTGCGAGAGAACCCGCAGGCGGGCGCGCAGGCGAGTGATTTTCGGTTGACTGTCAACCAGACCAACCCGCAGGCGGCGCAGACCGAGGAGGGTTGAGCATGGCATTGCAGGACACACTCGACCAGCTCAGGAACTTCGATGTCGGCGAACTCGATGTCAATGACATCGGCATCTGGCCGGGGGCGGTCAAGGGCATCATTCTGGTGGTCCTGTTGGTTGCCGTGCTGGCAGGGGGATACTTCTTCTACCTCACGGACAAACAGGATCTGCTGACGCGCATCCAGGCTGAGGAGACCACCCTCAAAAGCGAATACGAGAGCAAAGCCTTTCAAGCCGCGAATCTTGAGCAGTTTCGAGATCAACAGAAAGAAATGGAGGCGCGCTTCGGTACGTTGTTGCGCCAGTTGCCGAGCGACACCGAGGTTCCCGGGTTGCTCGAAGACATCACGCTGACCGCGTTGAACAATGGCTTGAAGATCGAAAGTATCGATCTGCAGCCCGAGCGGCGCGCCGAGTTTTACGTCGAGTTACCCATCACCGTCACGGTGAATGGCGATTACCACGACCTGGGTTCCTTCGTAAGCGGCGTAGCCAACCTGTCGCGAATTGTAACGCTGCACGACTTTACGATTGTTCCCGAAACGTCGCCGGGCGACTTGAAGATGTCGATTCTGGCGAAAACCTATCGCTACCTCGACGACGAAGAGGGCGGGGGAGAGGGATGATGCGTCGTTTCAGCAAAAGCGTCGCCTGTGCGCTGCTTGCCGTGAGTGTTGCAGGATGCGGTTCCTCGGGCAACTTCAGCGACCTCGAGACGTTCATGGATGAGGTCCAGGCACGGCCCAAGGGGCGGATCGCGCCGCTGCCGGAGTTTCGGTCCTACGAAGCGTTCGCCTACAGCGCCGCGAATCTACGAAGTCCCTTTGAGCCCCCGCAGGTGATCAAACCCGTGGCCCCGGGACTGGCTCGCTCGAACGTCAAGCCAGACCCCAATCGCGTTAAGCAGTTTCTCGAGCAGTTCAATATCGCGCAACTGCAGATGGTTGGAACGCTCTCGCAACGCGCGAACGTCTACGGCCTGATTCAGGATGCCCAGGGCGGTGTACATCGGGTGCACGCGGGCGACTACATGGGAACGGACCATGGCCGCATCCTGGGAATTAACGAAAACGAGATCGAAATGATTGAGATTGTCGCCGACGGTGCTGGCGGCTGGATTGAGCGCACCCGCACGGTGAGCATTGGAGTCGGTGAGTCATGAAGGTTAGCAAAATGGATAGTCAGCGCGCACGACAGGTTGCGACGAGCGAGCAGAGTCGCTACCGATGCTTCGGTGCGGTCGTGATGGCCCTCGCAGGCTGGCTCGTCTCCGCATCCGCCCTGGCGGTCACGATGGAGACGATAGAGTTTTCTTCGCTTCCGGGCGACAAAACCGAAATTCGCATGACGTTCGACGCAGCGCCGCCGACGCCGACGGGTTACACCATCGAATCGCCGGCGAGAATTGCGCTGGATCTCGAAGGCGTGACAAGTGCGCTGGACACGAAATATCACAGTCTGGGTGTTGGCAATGCCCGCGAAGTGACGGTGATCGAAGCGAAGGACCGGACGCGGGTAATCGTCAACCTCACGGAACTGGTTGCCTATGAAACTTTCGCTCGCGGCAACACCCTGTTTGTGATCGTTGGTGCGGACGGTAGCGAAGCCGGGATGCAGGAGTACGCCGGCGCTGAGGTAACCCAAGCAGTCACGGAGCGTCGCGTCGGCTCATCCGAGATCGTCGACGTCGACTTCCGGCGTGGAGAGGCGGGTGACGGCCGGGTAGTCATTACGCTGTCCAATCCGAAGGCGGCGGTAGACGTCAGTGGCGAATCCGGCCGGATCAAAGTCCGGATCAAGGATACCCAACTGCCTGCCAGCTTACGGCGGCGCCTGGATGTAACCGACTTTGCGACCCCGGTACAGATAGTCGATGCCGTCCAGGAAGGTCCGGACGTGACCTTCACGGTGACGGCCACGGGTAACTGGGACTATCTGTCCTATCAGGCGGACGAAACGCTCACCATCAATATCAATCCGATCAGCGAAGTGGAGCTGGAGCGTCGCGAGGACATATTCAAGTTCACGGGCGAAAAGTTGTCACTGAACTTCCAGGACATCGAAGTTCGCTCGGTGTTGCAGCTGATTGCGGACTTCACGGATCTCAACCTGGTGGCCAGCGACACGGTCGCCGGGCGGATCACGCTGCGCCTGAAGAACGTACCGTGGGACCAGGCGTTGGAGTTGATCCTGCGCACCAAGGGACTCGACCAGCGTCAAGTCGGCAACGTGCTGCTGGTTGCGCCGGCGGCAGAGATTGCGGCACGTGAGAAGCTGGAGCTGGAGAATCAGCGCCAGATCTCCGAGCTCGCGCCATTGCGTACCGAGTTCATTCAGATCCGCTACGCGAACGCGGGCGAGCTGTTCAACCTGTTCGATGGATCAGGCGAGGGTGGTAACTCCGTACTTTCCGATCGCGGCAGCGTGATCGTCGATGACCGAACCAACGCCATTATTCTGACCGATACCGCGGCCAAGCTGGAAGAGTTCCGGCGGGTGATCGCTCAGCTCGACATTCCGGTACGCCAGGTGCTGATCGAAGCGCGTATCGTCAAGGCGAATGCCAACTTCACGCAAGAACTCGGTATCCGCTGGGGAGGCGGCGCGATTGGTGATGCGTCCCCGCTGGCAGCGTTCGGCAAGGTGGGTGGCAGCCTGGAAACCCTGGGCGAACTGCAGAACATCATTGTTGACGGAACCGGTGCAATCACCAGCCCAGGCGACCTCGTCGTGGATCTAGGGGTAACCGGACTTGGGGCGACCAGCTTCGGCATCGGGTTCACCGGCGAGGACTATCTGTTGGACCTGGAATTATCTGCGCTGGCGACCGACGGTCATGCGGAGGTGGTCGCCCGACCCAAGGTGATCACCTCGGACAAACAGACGGCCAGGATCGAGTCTGGTACCGAGATTCCGTATCAGGAAGCTTCCAGTAGTGGCGCGACCTCGACCTCGTTCAAGGAAGCGGTGCTGGCACTCGAAGTGACGCCGCAGATCACGCCGGACGATCGCATCATCATGGATTTGCAGGTTAGTCAGGACACCGTAGGCACGATATTCAATGGCGTGCCGAGCATCGACACCAACTCGGTTGAGACGCGCGTTCTGGTGGATAACGGTCAGACGATCGTACTGGGTGGAATCTTCGCGACCGATCGTGCGGTATCGACGACCAAGACGCCATTTCTGGGCGACATACCCTTCGTAGGGGTACTGTTCCGCAAGACGTTCGAGCAGGACAACAAGCAGGAACTGCTGATCTTCATCACGCCACGCATCATCAAGGACTCCCTGACTGCCCGGTGATCCAAGGGGGTCAGAGCCCTTTCTTTGGCCAATTCGAGTGCGAGCGATTAGACTGAACGGCGCCCGAATTGGCGCCGTTTTTCTATGCTCGGTTCGCGACGTAACATCTTTCTCGTTGGGCTCATGGCGGTGGGCAAGACTACGGTCGGGCGCTGTCTCGCCGCTGAGCTTGGCATGCGTTTTCTGGACACGGATCACGTGATCGAAGAGCGCGCGGGTGCCGATATTTCCTGGATTTTCGATGTCGAGGGTGAACAGGGGTTTCGGGACCGCGAGGAGCATGTCGTAGAAGACCTGACCCAACTGAGCGGGATCGTGCTCGCGACCGGCGGGGGCGTGGTGTTGCGGCCCGAAAACCGCCGCAACCTTGCGTCCAGAGGCATCGTGATCTATCTCGACACCTCGATCGACCGGCTGGTTCAGCGCACCCGGCGTGACAAGCGACGCCCACTGCTGCGCGGTGGTAATCGTGAGGCGTTGGAGCGGCTGGCGCGGGAGCGCGCGCCGTTGTACGAAGGTGTTGCCGACTACCGTTTCAATGCGGATCGAGCCAGCGCGAAGGCGCTGGCGCGCGAGATATCGGCAGCGTTGCAGAAGGATGAAATCGTTAGTGGCTGAGCGGCTCGATGTGGATCTCGGCGATCGGACCTACCCGATTTTCGTGGGTGCGGGTCTGCTGGCCGACAGCACGCGGTTCGCGCCGTACATCGATGGCCGACAGGTTTTTGTGGTTACCAGCGAGATCGTTGCGCCGCTGTATCTCGATGCGCTGCGCGACACGCTCAGCGGGTTCGAACTGGACGTATGCATCATCCCCGATGGTGAGCGCCACAAGACGCTGGCGACCTACCAGCGGGTGATCGACGAACTGATGACCTGCCGCCACAACCGCACGACGACTCTGATTGCGCTGGGTGGCGGTGTGGTCGGTGACATTGCCGGATTCGCGGCGGCGACCTACCAGCGCGGGGTAGCGTTCCTGCAGGTTCCCACCACACTGCTCGCGCAGGTTGATTCGTCGGTCGGCGGCAAGACCGGGGTCAACCATCCGGGCGGCAAGAACATGATCGGCGCGTTCCACCAACCGCGGTGCGTGGTTGCCGACACCTCAGTGCTCGGGACCCTGCCTCGCCGCGAATACCTGGCCGGGATTGCAGAGGTCATCAAGTATGGCGTGATTCGTGATGCAGAGTTCTTCGCCTGGCTGGAGACCAACATCGCGGCCCTGCTCGACCAGCAAGAAGCCGCGTTGGGGTACGCCATCGGCAGATCCTGCGCGATCAAAGCGCAGATCGTGCAGGCCGACGAACGTGAAGCAGGCGAGCGTGCGGTGCTGAATTTCGGCCATTCCTTCGGCCACGCCTTAGAGGCGTTGACCCGTTACGAGACGTACCTGCACGGCGAGGCGGTAGCCGTGGGGATGGTTATGGCGGCTGACCTGTCGGTACGCGCCGGTTGGATGAACGGCGCCGATGCGCGCCGGATTCGCAAATTGATCGAGGCCGCCGGCCTGCCCGTTCGAGTGGCGGGCGACATCGCCGCCGAGCAGATGCTACGGGCGATGGGCATGGATAAGAAGGTTGTCGATGGCAGGCTGCGCTTTGTGTTGAGTCGCGGAATCGGTTCAGCGGAAGTAACCGACGAGATCCCTGAATCGATGCTGCGGGCAACGTTAGGTAACGAGTCATGAGTGAAGAGCGCTCATTCACAGAGGCATTGGGCTTGACTCACGACCCCTTCAGCACGCCGTCTGATTCCTTTTTCGCGGCGGGAGACCGCACCCGGCAGTTGGACGAGCTGCGTCAGTTCAGCCGTGGCCGACGTCGTGTGCTGGCGGTTACCGGGGATTGGGGGGTAGGCAAGTCGGTCATGTTCCGAGCGCTGTCGAGCCGCCTTGACCCCGGGGTGAAAGCGGCGCGGATCAATGCCAGCCTCGTCAATGACGTAGGCAGCGTACTGTCCAACGTGATTCAAGGATTCGGCCTGGCCGCGCCGGAGCGCAGCAAGGTGGATGCGCAGATTGAAGTCATCGTCGAACACGCCCGGGCTCAGGGCGAGGCCAATCGTTACTGCCTGGTCATGGTGGACGATGCTCATGCGCTGGAACTGCGCGCCCTGGAAACGTTGCTGGCGATGGTGGACGCCACGCCAAAGCGTGGTTTGCGGGTCGTGTTCTTTGGCGAAGCCCGCTTTGTGCAATCGCTGGAGAAGGCGATTGGACGCGCGGCCCCGGACCTTTCCTGGCATGAGATACGCCTGGGGCCGTTCAGCCGCGACGAGGTCCGCCGCTACCTGAGCTTCAGACTCCAGGAGGCAGGCTGGGATGATCAACTGCCTTTCACCGCGTTGCAGATTCAGGAGCTGACCATCGACTCTGGCGGCCACCCGGGCGAGATCGATCGGCGGGCTTCCCAATTGCTGAGCGGAGAGGGCGACGGTGCCTCGACGGGACTGTTTCCGCCCATGCATCGAGCCGTGCTGATGTTGGTGGGGGTCGTCGTGGGCATGATCTGGCTGGTCTGGCAGTTCGGTGAGCTTACCCGTGCACCGGCGACTCAACCGGCGTTGGCGAGCGTCGATCGCTCCGGACTCGACGAGCCGCGGGTTGAGTCGGAGTTGGCGCCGGCGGTTGACCCGTCGCCGGAATCTCGGTTCGAAACCGGATTCGAACTCGAACCGGCACTCGATCCGGAGTTGGCACCAGGGCCCGAACCGGCGTCAGAGCCCGAACTATTCACCGAGCCTCTACCGGAAGCACTGCCCCGGACCGAATTCGCGCCACGGCCAGGGCTCGATCCAGACCCACCGCCGGAGTTCGAACCCGAACTGCTGCCCGAGCCCGAACTCGTTGCTCTGCCCGAACCCGAGGCGCTGCTGCGCGAGCCGCCGCCCGAACCCGAACTCGCTGCGTCGCCCGAACTCGAGCCGCTGCTCGAACCTGAGCCGCTGCCCGAACCCGAAGCACTAACTCGCGTCGAGCCGGCTTCCTACCCGGATCCGCGAGGCCGGTTCGACGAACGCGAGTCAACCGGGCCGGAACTTCGTCCCGGGGCCAAGGGCGCCGGTTGGTTGATGCGCCAGTCGCCGGAACGCTACACCTTGCAGTTGTTCGGTACGTCGAGCCTGAACCGCATGGTTACGTACGTGAACCGCCAGCAGGACATCAGCGAGTTTGCGCTGCTGACCATCGAACGAGACGGCGAACCCTGGTATATCGTGACCTACGGATTGTTCAGCACTCCCGGTGCGGCGCGAACGGCGGCGGAGAATCTCCCGAGCTCGGTGGGCCGCGTCGATCCCTGGGTGCGTAGGGTCGAGTCGGTTCAGGCCCACATTCGACAACTTCGATAGCGGTGTTCGGTCTCTGAGCCGAGTGCGGCTCGGGTGGATAACCTGATCGGGACTCAGGGCAGCAGGCTTTGACCGGTAAGGTAGCGGTCGATCTCGCGGGCCGCCTCGCGTCCTTCATTGATTGCCCTGACCACCAGCGATTGGCCACGCCGGCAGTCGCCGGCGGCAAACAGTTTCGGGACGTTGGTCGCGTAGCGGCCATATTCGGCGCGGTAATTGGAGCGGGCGTCGTAGTCGATGCCCAACACATCGGACAGGTAGTGCTCGGGGCCCAGGAATCCCATGGCCAGCAGAATCAGATCCGCCTCCCAGGTCTGCTGCGTGTCCGGGACCTCTTCGATTCCGTTGCGTGTCCAACGGACCTGCGTGGTCGTGATGCCATGCAGGCGACCGTCTTTACCGAAGAATTCCATGCCGGAGATGCAATATACGCGTGGGTCTTCGCCGAACAGTTTGGTCGCCTCTTCGTGGCCGTAGTCGACACGGAAAATCTTCGGCCAGGTGGGCCACGGATTGTTTGTGGCACGATCCGCCGGCGGGCGTTCCAGGATCTCGAAGTTGACCAGTGACTTGCAGCCGTGACGCAGCGCGGTGCCGATGCAGTCGGTCCCCGTATCGCCGCCGCCGATCACGATCACGCGTTTGTCTTTGGCCGAGATGTAGTTGCCGTCGTCGAGCCGGGAGTCGAGGTAGCTGCGGGTGTTCGCAGTGAGAAAATCCATCGCAAAATTCACGCCTGCGAGCTCCCTGCCTGGAATAGGTAGATCACGCGGATTGGTGGCCCCGGTGGTCAGCAGCAAGGCATCGTTGTCGCGTAGCAGGTCGCGGCTGTTGCGCGTCGTCCCGCTACCGTCACCAACGTCGGCACCGGTCTCGAAACGTATGCCTTCCTCGCGCAGCAGGTTGACGCGGCGCTCGACGATGTCTTTATCGAGCTTCATGTTCGGTATGCCGTAGGTCAGCAGCCCGCCAATCCGGTCCTCGCGCTCGAGCACGGTCACGTTGTGGCCGGCCCGGTTCAGCTGTGCGGCTGCCGCAAGGCCGGCGGGGCCGCTGCCGATGACGGCGATCGATTTGCCCGTGCGATGCGCGGGTGGTTCGGGAACGATCCAGCCTTCGGCGAACCCCCGGTCTACGATTGCCATTTCGATGTTCTTGATGGTCACCGCGGGATCGGTGATCCCGAGCACGCAGGCACCCTCGCACGGCGCTGGGCAAACGCGGCCTGTGAACTCCGGAAAGTTGTTAGTCTTGTGCAGGCGATCGAGCGCCTCGCGCCACTGATTCCGATAAACGAGATCGTTCCATTCCGGAATGACGTTGTGAATCGGGCAGCCGTCTTCCGACTGACAGAACGGTACCCCACAGTCCATGCATCGCGCGCCTTGGGTGGCGAGCCGCTCGGTGTCGTGGGCGGTGTAAATCTCCAGAAAATCGAGCATACGCTCGCCGACGTCGCGGTACGGCTCCGCCTCGCGTACAAACTCTTTGAAGCCGGTGACCTTACCCATCAGACGACCTTCAGTTCCACCGACTGGCGGGGCGGGCGGCCCGCCGCTTCGCGCTCGGCGAGCACCCGCTTGTAGTCCACGGGCATGACTTTCACGAATTGGGCGACGCTCTGCTCCCAGCTCTCGAGAATGCCGCGTGCCACCGTCGACCCGGTGAACCTGAGATGGCTCTCGATCAGGGTTTTCAGTTCCTCCGCGTCAGCCTCCGTGGCCACCGGGTCCAGATCGACCATTTCCATGTTGCAGCGCCCGGGGAAAACCGACTTCGGGTCCCAGATGTAGGCAATCCCACCACTCATGCCGGCGCCGAAGTTGCGCCCGGTTTCGCCGAGCACCACGACCCGGCCGCCGGTCATGTACTCGCAACCGTGATCGCCCACGCCTTCCACCACGGCGTTCGCGCCGCTGTTGCGCACGCAGAAACGCTCTGCGGACAACCCGCGGAAGAAACACTCACCCGAGGTCGCGCCGTACAACACGACGTTGCCGATCAGAACGTTGTCTTCAGCCACGAAGGTGCTCTTTGCGGGCGGGTAAATGATCAGCCGCCCGCCGGACAGCCCCTTGCCCACGTAGTCGTTGGCATCGCCCTCGACTTCGAGCGTCACGCCGCGCGCCAGCCAGCAGCCGAGCTTTGTCCCGCGCTGCCGAAGAACTTGAAGTGAATGGTGTCGTCGGGAAGCATGTCCGGCCCGACCCGGCGAATGATGGCGTTGGACAACATGGCGCCGACCACCCGGTTGGTGTTGACGATCGGCATACGTTCATTGACACGGGTGCCGTCGGCGAGCGCCGGTTCGGCCAGTTCGATCAGCTCGTTGTCGAGGGCATTTTCCAAATCGTGGTCCTGTTTGTGGCGCGCGTAGCTGCCGAGAAAATCCTCTGGCTCCCACGCGGCCGAGAGGATCAGCGACAGGTCGAGGCCGCGGGCTTTCCAGTGATCCACGGCGGCGTCGACTTCCAGCGCATCAACCCGGCCGACCATGTCGTTGACGTTCTTGAAACCGAGCTCCGCCATGATCTGACGCAGCTCCTTGGCCACCATGAACAGGTAGTTGATTACGTGCTCGGGTTGACCGGTGAACTTCTGGCGCAGCTCCGGATCCTGGGTCGCGATCCCGACGGGGCAGGTGTTCAGATGGCATTTGCGCATCATGATGCAACCCAGCGCGATCAAGGGCGCGGTGGCGAAGCCGAACTCCTCGGCGCCCAGCAGGGCCGCAATCGCCACGTCGCGCCCCGTCTTGAGTTGCCCATCGGTCTGCAGCACCACCCGCGAGCGCAGGTTGTTCATCACCAGGGTCTGGTGGGATTCCGCCACGCCCAGTTCCCAGGGCACGCCTGCATGCTTGATCGACGTCAGCGGCGACGCGCCGGTGCCGCCGGTGTCGCCGGCAATGACCAGGTGGTCCGCGCGCGCCTTGGTGACCCCGGTGGCGACCGTCCCAACGCCCATCTCCGCGCCCAGCTTGACGCTGATGCGTGCCTGGGGATTGCCGTTTTTCAGGTCATGGATCAGCTGGGCGATGTCCTCGATCGAGTAGATGTCGTGATGCGGAGGCGGGCTGATCAGCCCTACCCCCGGCGTTGAGTGACGAATGCTGGCGATGTAGTCGTCGACCTTGCGCCCAGGTAGCTCGCCGCCCTCGCCGGGCTTGGCGCCCTGGATGATCTTGATCTGCAACTCGTCGGCATTGGTCAGGTAGTTGATGGTGACGCCGAACCGGCCGCTGGCCACCTGCTTGATCGCCGAGCGCTTCGAATCGCCGTTGGCGAGCGGGATGAACCGGTTCGGGTCTTCACCGCCCTCGCCGGTGTTGGATTTGCCGCCCATACGGTTCATGGCAATGGCCAGCGATTCGTGTGCTTCGGCGGAAATGGAGCCGAAACTCATGGCGCCCGTGGCGAAGCGTTTGACGATTTCCTGCTCGGACTCGACCTCTTCCAGCGCGATCGGGCCACCGTTGACCCCCGCTTTGAAGGTCAGCAGGCCACGCAGGGTGCAGTTTCGAGTGTTTTCTTTGTTGGTATGCTCGGCAAAGCGCCGGTAGGCGTCTGCATCGTTGCCGCGCGCCGCACTCTGCAGGTCGGCGATGGCCTCGGGATCCCACATGTGGGCATCGCCTCGCTGACGCCAGTGGAAATCGCCCGGGTTCGGCAGGACCGGCAAGCGGACGATCTCGCGGCCGGGGTAGCCGAAGTCGTGGCGTCGTTCGTGTTCCTCCGCCAACACCTCGAAGCCGATACCCTGAACGCGGCTTGCGGTACCGTCGAAGCATCGCAGCACCACTTCGTCGGCCAGTCCCACTGCCTCGAATATCTGCGCGCCCTTGTAGGATTGCAGGGTCGAGATGCCCATTTTCGCCATCACTTTGAGCATGCCCTTGGCGACCGCTTTGCGGTAGGCGTCCACCACGTCTGCGTCGTTGCCGATGTGTTCGGCGTCGTCGAGGAAGCCGTCGCGGCGCGCCTGCCACAGCGCCTCGAACGCCAGGTAGGGATTGATCGCGTCCGCGCCGTAGCCGACCAGCAGACTATGGTGGTGCACCTCGCGGGCCTCGCCGGTCTCCACGATCAGGCCGATCCGGGTCCGGGCCTCGGTTCGCACCAGGTGATGGTGCACCGCGCCTACCGCTAGCAGGGCGGACAAGGCAATCCGATCGGCGCCCATCTCGCGGTCGCTGAGCACCAGAAGGCTCATGCCATCGTCAATCGCGCGCGTGGCCTCGGAACAGATCCGATCCAGCGCCGCGACCAGACCGGATTGACCGGACCCCTTCGGGTAGCAGAAATCGATGGTTCGCGCGCGCCAGCCGCGATGGTCGATGTGCTTCAGCGATGCCAGTTCCTGGTTGGTGAGGATCGGGTGCACGATGCGCAGCCGCTGCGCGTGCTGTTCCGTCGCCGTGAGCAGATTCGATTCCGGCCCGATGTAGCACTCCAGCGCCATGATCACTTCTTCGCGTATCGAGTCGATTGCCGGGTTCGTCACCTGGGCGAACAGTTGCTTGAAATAGTCGTACAGCATGCGCGGCTTGTCGGACATGACTGCAAGCGCCGCATCGTTGCCCATGGAGCCCAGCGGGTCACGCAGCTCCTTCACCATCGGCAACAGCATGAACTGCAGCGATTCCTGGGTGTAACCGAACGCCTGCATGCGCGGCATCAGCGTGTCGGGATAGAAGCCGTGGGGCTCGAGGTTGGGCGCCAGATCGCCCAGTTCGAGGCGTTGCTCGTCGAGCCACTGCTGGTACGGGCGCGCGCGCGCCCACTCCGCTTTGATCTCTTCGTCGGGAATCATCCGGCCGGCGTTGAAGTCGATCAGGAATATCTTGCCGGGTTGCAAACGGCCTTTCTTAACGACCTGATCGGGATCGACCGGCAGCACGCCTACCTCGGACGCCATGATGCACATGTCGTCGCTGGTGATGTAGTAGCGGCTGGGCCGCAGCCCGTTGCGATCCAGCACTGCGCCGATGTAGTTGCCGTCGGTGAACGCGATGGAGGCGGGACCGTCCCAGGGCTCCATGAGGCACGAGTGGTACTCATAGAACGCGCGCTTTTCCGGATCCATGCTGGCGTGCTGTTGCCATGCCTCGGGAATCATCATCAGCACCGCTTCCTGCAGGGTCCGTCCGGACATCAACAGGAACTCGAGCACGTTGTCGAAGGTTCCCGAATCCGAACAATCTTCCTCGACGATGGGGAACAATCGTTTCAGGTCATCGCCGAACAGCGGCGAGGACGCCTGTCCCTGGCGCGAGTTCATAGCGTTCTTGTTGCCCAGCAGCGTGTTGATCTCGCCGTTGTGGCTCATGAAGCGGTTCGGTTGGGCGCGATCCCAGGATGGAAAGGTGTTGGTCGAGAACCGCGAGTGAACCATCGCCAGGTGGGTCTCGTAGTCGAGATCGTCGAGGTCCCGGTAGAACGGGAACACCTGCTGGGGCGTGAGCATGCCCTTGTAGACGATCACCGTGGACGACAGGCTGCATACGTAGAACAGCTTGCGCTCAACCAGCGATTGATCGCCGCGCAACAGATGTGTTGCGTACTTGCGGATCAGGTAGAGCCTTCGCTCGAACGCGTCGGGCGCGATGTCCTCGGCAGCGCCCACAAACAGTTGCTCGATATGCGGCATGGCGCGGCGCGCGGCCTTGCCGATGTCGGCACCGTAGGGGTCGATGGGTACCTTGCGCCAACGTATCAGGTGCTGCCCCTCGGCCGCGATCCGCTGCTCGATGATCTTTTTGCAATGCGCGCGTTCTTTCAGCGCACGCGGCAGAAAGACATTGCCGACCCCATACCGGCCCGGCTCCGGCAGATCGAATTCCATGTGGTGCGCGATCTTGGCAAACAGCTTGTGGGGCAGGCCGGTCAGAATGCCGGCGCCGTCGCCCGTGTTCTTTTCATAGCCGACACCGCCGCGGTGGGTCATGCAGCAGTTGATGTGCTCGGCCGCGCGAACGATCTGGTTGCGCGCCTTGCCCTTGATGTCGCAGACGAATCCGACCCCGCAGCTTTCGTGCTCGAACGCGGGATCGTACAAACCACGCTTGCCCGGCAGCCCGAGCGTCAGCTCAGTACTGAGATGCGGCAAACCTTGCGGCGAGCCTTGCGGCGAGCCGTGGGGCGCATCGGGTCGCGTGCTCGTCATCGGCGTACTCCGTTCGTGTTTCGACGTCGCGTCTGCTTGCGCTCAAGCGGGCGCGGGCTCAGTGGCCCCTGGCTTCCACGTCCTGGTGAAACGGGATGCCTTGCCCAACCGCGAGGAGGTGTACTGCGCGTTCGCGACAGTGCTGCTGGAGGCTTGGCTTGCGTCGGCACAGGGTAAGCGCCTCGCAAGCGGCCCGCGAATTTAGCATCCGTCGCCCTAAAGTCAAGGAACCGCAAGGGCTCCACCTCCCACTTTCGGCTAGGTCGGGGTTCGCTCTGGCGCGCATAACGCCTTGTTTTTGTTGGAGATCGGCGTACCCGGACCTGACCCACGAACATCTCAGAAATGGCCTGGGGAATCAAGAGCCGGGGTCGTCGGGTTCAGGGCGCGGTTCGGTACCAGTAGTGGTACAGCTCAGTGAATCCGAGGGCCTGATACATGGCGCGCGCTGGGGCGTTTTTCTCCTCGACCTGCAGGTAGGCACTGGTCGCCCCGGCCTGCGCGCCAGAGCCGAGCAAGCTGGAGACCAGCGCCCCGGCGTGGCCACGCCGGCGCCGATCGGGGTGCGTGACCACGTCGAACAGACCGATCAGCTCGCGTTCGACCACGGCCAGGCCGCAGGCGACGGGCTGATGGTCGGCATACAGGACACCGTAGATACAGTGGCTGCGGATGCCTTTGAGCAGCGCTGCGTGCAGGGCCTGGGTGGGTCGAGGCATTTCCGCCAGATCGGAGTACACGTTCAGCCACTCGCGCAGCGGCACTTCCATGAAGCTTGGGTCGGGGAGGGGGGCGTTTTCGAGGGTCCGCTGCAGGACCCGGGTCGGGTCGATGCGCCGGTAACCCCGGGCATCGAGCTGCAAGTCCAGCTCGCTGAGGTCAGCCACGGTGGTCAGGCGGAAAATCGTTTTCAGCTGTTGCTGTTCGTACAATCGTTCGCAGTAGCGGATCTTGTCCAGCGGTTCCTGCAGGGCCGGATAGAGCGGAATGACGGAGTTGGCCCGCTTGGTGAAGCCTCCGGAGAAACGCAGTACCCAGCCGTCGAGTAACATCTGTTGCAGCGCCGGCCAGGCGTTCAGCGAAGCCTCCTCTACGCGCCGTCTGAGGGGTGTGGGTGCGCGCTCCGCAGTCATCCGGCGATCGTACTACAGGTGCCGGAGGAACGATTCGGGGTTGTTCAGGAAGGCTTTCGTTATCGCCACATGCTCGACGTCGTCCCAGGCGATCGGTTGCGGCGGCGCCTCATCGAAGTTGAGGATCGTGGCCCCGGGCAGCGCCATCAGAATGGGCGAGTGCGTGGCGACGATGAACTGGCTGCCTTCTTCGACCTTGTCCATCATCAGTCCCAGCAGCGCCAGTTGGTTGACCGGCGACAGCGGCGTTTCGGGTTCGTCCATCAGGTACAGACCGGGTGCCGTGAGGCGCTGGCGGAACAGTTCGAGAAACAGCTCTCCGTGGGAGCGGGCGAATGGATCATGGCCATAACGTGCCGCAATCGCTTCGTGCTGGGCCCGCGCCATGCCGGTGGCGCGGCGATGTCCTTCGCCGGTCAGCGTCTGGTCGTAGTGAGCTTCCAGCTCACGATGTTCGTCTGCGTTCTGCCGGAGGCTCTGCACGAAGCCCAGGACATCGTCGGCCCGAAAAAAGAAACCGTGCTTTCTCGGGGTCCGGCGAACCAGCGTGAGTTTCTTTGCCAGGGCGGCTGCGGCCTGCATCAGCGGATGCTGGTCCAGGCCGACCTGGGTCAGCGCGGGTAATCTCAGTGAGGCGGCGATTGCCTCGAGCAGCGTCGACTTGCCGGCGCCGTTGTCGCCGACGAAAAAGGTCACCGGGGTGTCGAAGCGTACGACCTCACGGGTCGCGAACAACGTCAGATTGAAGGGAAATCTGGCTTCGGGGTCGTAGTCGAAGCGGGTTTCCACCGCGTCCAGATACGCCATCGTTCGACGGTCGATATTGGCTGAAGCTGCACCATATCACTAACATGCATGGGCGGTAGAAGGCGCCACGGGAGCCAGATCCAGTGAACGAACAACAACGAGCAACGTTTCCGATCGTCGTGCACATGCTGCTGGTTCAGTCGGGCCGTTGGTTCCTGTTGCGACGTGCCAACACCGGTTATCTCGATGGCGCGTACACGCTGCCCGGTGGCCACGTCCAGCGCGGCGAAGGCGTGGTTGCGGCCGCGTTGCGGGAATGCCGGGAGGAAGCCGGGGTGGCCGTCCTTGCTGCGGACCTGGAGCTGATTGCGGCGATGCCGTATCGAACCGCCGATCGCCAGGGCGTGGATTTCATCGCCCGGACTACCAGATGGGTCGGTACGCCCCACATCGCGGAACCCCATCACTTCGATGAATGCTGCTGGTCCGAGCCCGGCGCCCTGCCAGATCCGCTCGCCCCATTCATCCCCGCACTGCGCGAGATGCAGAAGAATCGCGCATGGTTCAGGGAGCTCATCGATTAGCGAACTGGACATCCAGCAGTGTTGTGCTCCGAGGCGCCTAAAATTCCTGCGCCTCGGAGCACAACACTGATGGATGTCCAACTCTCTGTTGCCCATGGGTGTCATGGATGTCCAATTCCCACATGGGTGTCCCGAACTTTGATGGATGTCCAATTCTTTGCGCTGCTACAATGCGCGCCCTTCGATGCCTGGGCAGATGAGGAGGTCTGATGAAGCCACCCGTTCGAGTTACGATCACCGGCCCGGCCGGCCAGATAGGCTATGCGCTGCTGTTTCGCATTGCGTCCGGGGAAATGTTGGGCAAGGACCAACCGGTCATTCTGCAACTGCTCGAGATTACCCCGGCGCTGGGCGCCCTCAACGGCGTGATCATGGAAGTCGAGGACTGTGCTTTTCCGCTGGTTGTCGACATGATCCCTACCGATGACGCCGACGTTGCGTTCAAGGATACCGACTACGCCTTGCTGGTGGGGTCGCGTCCTCGCAGCAAGGGGATGGAGCGCAAGGATCTGATCGAGGCGAACGCGGCGATATTTTCGGTACAGGGCAAGGCGCTGAACGACCACGCGTCTGTGGACGTGAAAATTCTGGTGGTAGGCAACCCGGCCAACACCAATTGCCTGATTGCGCAACGTAACGCGCCGGATCTCAATCCGCGTCAGTTCACCGCCATGACCCGTCTGGACCACAACCGGGCGATGGCGCAGCTGGCTCGCAAGACCGGCAAGCACACCACCGATGTCAGCGGGCTGTGCATCTGGGGCAACCACTCTGCGACGCAATATCCGGACCTGCATGCCGCGACGGTGGACGGTACCCCGGCCATGGATCTGGTGGACATGGACTGGTACGCGGACGACTTCATTCCTACGGTGCAGCAACGCGGCGCGGCCGTCATCGAAGCCCGAGGAGCTTCCAGCGCGGCCTCGGCGGCCAACGCCGCCATCTCCCACATGCGCGACTGGGCGCTGGGCAGCGACGGCGTGGTCAGCATGGGCGTCTATTCGGACGGCAGCTACGGGATCGAGGCAGGATTGATTTACTCCTACCCGACGATCTGCGAAGGGGGAGACTGGCGCATCGTCGAAGGCGTGCAGATCAACGATTTCAGCCGCGAGAGAATGACCGCCACGGAAACGGAGCTACGCGAAGAACGCGACGCCGTCGCACACCTGCTCTCGTAGCAAACAGCTAGCGCCCTTTGAACTCGGGCGTGCGCTTGGCGGCGAACGCAGCGCGTCCTTCTGCGCCGTCGTCGCTGTCGCGAACATTCAGCAGTTGTTCGCGCGCGATGGCAGCGGCCTCTGCCGGACTGCGGTTCAGCGTCTCATTGGCGAAGCGTTTCAGCGTTTCGAGCACCAGCGGGGCGGAACGCGCCAGGATGCGGGCGTACTCGAGCGCGCCTTCCAGTTCTTCACCCGGCGCGGTCACCCGATTCACCATCCCCACTTCGTAAGCCCGGGTTGCAGACAAATCCTGACCCAGGAGCATGAACTCCATGGCGATCTTGTGTGGCAGACGCGCCACTGCGCTGGCGACGAGCCCGCCGGTGAAGCCCACCTGGGCCTCCGGGTATTTGAATACGGTGGTTTCGGACGCCACGACCAGATCGCACATCTGCACGATGCAGTAGGCACCACCGATGCACCACCCGTGCACAGCCGCGATCACCGGTTTGCTGACGGCTACTCCGACGCCGGGAACCCCCTGCCACATTTCCTTGGGCGGGTCCTTGATGTCGGCCCCGACTGAGAAGGCGCGATCGCCGTCGGCATGCACGATCGCCACCCGTTCCTCGGACGCCTCAAAGCGTCGCCAGGCATCGTTGAGGCCGCGGATGACGGCTTCGTTGAGCGCGTTCATGCGTTCCGCGCGGGCGAGGGTAATGAGCGAGATCCCGGGCTCGACCACCTCGTAACTCACCACGTCGGTCACGCGCCGGTACCTTGGTTGATCGCACGGGAAATCTCCGCGAAGCGTTCCTGCTTGAACGGTTCACGTATCCCGGTCGCGGGATCCCAGATGTCCCTCGGCGCGGCGAGCAGATCGCCGCCGTAGACGTGCAGTCCCAAGGTCACCGTGTCCATCGGATTCTCGATGGCATGGATAGTGGCCTCGTCCAGCGCCGCGACGTCGCCCACACCCAGTGATCGTGCTGAGCGCTGGGTGAGCCCACCGTCGTCGGTGAAAAACCGGTTGTCTTCCTGTCCGTCGTAGATGCCGATGACCGCCCAGATCGTGTGGTTGTGGACCGGGCTCTTCAGTCCCGGCGGCAAGCTCACCTGCAGCACCGTCAGATCGTCGTCACGGTGGAGGATGCGGCTCGGCTCGCCGGGTGTCGGCCCGAGCACGGCCTTCAACGCGGCACAATCGAGAAGTGCGGTGCTCATCAGCTGCCGAATTTCGGTCATGGGTTGCGCGCCGCGCAGTGCAGATTTGCAGTCGTCGATGAACGTGTCGATTGCGAAGGTCATGCGTCGGCATCCGCTTGCTGCGATTGATTAATCCATTGATTGAACGTGGCCTCGCGCTTCTCCTGAAACGCGCTCACCCCCTCGCGGGCGTCCGGATGATGGTCGGAGATCGCGGTCTTTGCCGCGATCTCGTCGAGCGACTGCTCCCACGACAGTTCGGCGGCATTGTAGATGGAGCGTTTCAGCAACCTCATGCTCACCTGGGGCCCGTCGGCGAGTTCAGTGGCGAATTCGAGGGTCCGGGCGTCCAGTTCAGCCGGGTCGACGACTTCGTGAACCAGGCCCAGATCGAGTGCCTCGTCGGCTTCGATGATGCGTTTGCGCATCAGGAAATCCATGGTCTTCGCCACGCCCAGCAGCTGGACAAGCAGGTATTGCCCGCCTTCGTCCGGGAGCAGCCCGAAGCGCAGCGTAGCGCTGCCCATACGGGCGCCCCGTGCGGCGATCCGGAAGTCGCAGGCCAGCGCCAGCGAAAAACCGGTTTGAATGGCCACCCCGTTGATCGCGGCGATCGACAGTTTGTCGAGATCGCGGATCGCGGTGTTCAGACGCTGGGAGATCGTCCGCAGGCCGTTGTACGTGCCCAGCGCATTGTCGTGGCCGGGTGGGATGTCCGGCACCAGCGGCGTGCCGCCCAGGTCGGCGTCCCGATACGCCTTCAGGTCGTCCCCGGCACAGAATGCGCGGCCCGAGCCTGTGAATACGACGATCCGCACCGTATTGTCCATCTGCGCCTGGGTGATCACCTCGATCAGGTCGCGTTTGATGCCGGTGGTCATGCCGTTCAGTCGTTCCGGCGTGTTGAATTGAATCCAGGCGATCCCGGGATCCTTGCGGGTGAACTCGAATCCTGTGTATTTGCCCGTGTCCATGATGCCCCCTTTTGCTCTGGCTGCTCTGGCTGTTGCCTTTCAAGTTGATCTTCAAGTTGATCTTCAAGTTGGTCTTCGAGTTGATAGTATGCGCAATCGTGCACCCGACAATTCAACGACTTTGGGCAAAGGAATGCGATATCTGTTTGTGCTGCTGTTCGGCCTGCTCTGTGCCACCGACCTGGTTCTGGCTGACGATCGGGAGGCGGTGTTCGGCCGCTGGGCTGGCGATCGGTCGATTCTCGAAGTCAGGCCGGCCGAGGCCGGACTGGAAATGGTCATCGTCGCGATGATCGACCCGAACTATCGCGAGGACGAGGACATCGGCGTTCCTGGAGAACCGCGCATAGACATACACAATCCGGACGAGACGTTGCGCGACCGACCTATTCTCGGTCTCAACCTGGTGAGCGGCTATCAGTTCGAAGACGGTACCTGGCAGGGCAAGATCTACGATCCGGAATCGGGCAAGGTCTATTCGAGCCGAATGAAGGTGGGCCGCAAGGGCAACCTCGAGATGCGCGGCTACATCGGCATCCCGATGTTCGGGCGTACGGCGACGTTCGTGCCGGCCAACCGGTGCGAGGCGCACATCGTCAGCATGCTTGATGCGGTGGGTATCAGCGGGGTCTGCTGAGAGGGGCTCGCCGTGAGGCTCGCCGCAAGGTTCGCCGCCGCTCGATGCAGGGCTCGCCAAGCACCTCAACCCATGATGCTGTGCCAGGTAGCGAGGTCTTCGATGCGCAGGTAGGGATTGTGCGCCTTGGTTTCGCCCATGGTGGCGTTCGGCGCTTCGCTGTAGTGATGTCCTGGCAGCAGCAAGGTATCGTCCGGCAGTGCTGCGAGCTTCTTCAGGCTGTGGTACATGTCCTCCGTGTTGGACCCCGGCAGATCGACCCGGCCGCAACCCTGGATGAACAGCGTATCTCCTGACACCAGCGTGTTCTTGATCCTGAAGCACTGCGAACCCGGCGTGTGACCGGGGGTATGCAGGAACTCGACCTCAATCTCCCCGAGCCGAAGTGTGTCGCCCGAATCGACCTTCACGATGTCGGATTCGGAGATGCTGGTGACCTTGCGCACCCCTTCGGCTTCGGATTTGTGGGCGTAGACCTTTACCGGGCGTTGTTCCATCAACTCGGCGAGACCGGCAATGGCGGTGCCGGTGAACGAGCCACCGATATGGTCGGGATGGTAGTGGGTGACCAGTGCGGCCGTCAGCTTGTAGTCTTTCTCGTCCAGATGGTTCAGCAGTGCGTCGATGTCCCAGGCGGGGTCCACCAGGGCAACCTCCCGGGTCTCCGCAGAGCCGACGATGTAGACGAAATTCTGCATCGGACCGAGCTGAATCTGCTCGACGATCAGTGCGTTCTCGACTTGGCCCGGTAGCATCGTTGTCCCGTTTCTGGCGCGTGAGAGAGGATCATGGAGGGTCCGGCAGGGGGTGGCAAGCCAAGAACACTCAGCTCAAACGAATTCGAGGCGAGTGATCTCGGAGCGCGAGCCCAGGCGCAGCACGGGCCCCCAGGTACCGGTTCCCGGCGAGACGTACATCCTGGCGCCGTCCAGCTCGAACAGTCCGACCAGGCGCGGATAGATGCGCCGGGTAATATAGTTGAACGGTATGATCTGGCCCGCGTGCGTATGGCCGGCCAGCATCAATGGGATGCCGTGTGCCGCGGACGCTTCGAAGCCGTCGGGCCGGTGGTACATCAGCACCGGGTAATGGTCCTTGGATAACTCGATGCGGGCGAGCGCCGCCGGAATGGTCTGTGGTTTGTCGACGTCGTCGACGCCGATGAACTGGAACGGCCCATGCAGCACGCTTTCATTGCGCAGCACGCAGATTCCGAGGGCACGCAGCCGTTCGTCGATGGCGTTCAGGTCGACGTAGCGTTCGTGGTTGCCGATGGCGAAGTACGCTGGCGTTGTGATTTCAGCAAGCGGTGCAAGCTCGCGCCGGGAGATTCCGGCGAAATCGATCAGATCGCCCGTAATGAGTACCGCGTCGGCTTCAATGGTGTTGACAATGTTGACGATGCGGCGCAGCAGGCCGGCATCGCGCGAGCCAATGTGCACGTCGCTGATCTGCACCAGCACGCGTCCCTTGAGTTCCGCGGGCCCGTGAATGGGCACGGTGGTCACCCTCAAGATCTGCGTGTTCACGAAGCCGATGAGTCCGATACCGGCAATCGATCCAAGCAACACCCAGCCCGACGTGACCGGCGGTAAGGGCTGCACGGCATTCACCAGTTCGAACGCCACGACCAGTGGAAACAGCTGAAAGCACAGGCCCAGCCAGGTCATCGCAAGGGCGGACAACCAGCGGGTGGCGGCGTTGGGGATTCGCTCGTGGACGATGCGCGTCGCAATGGGCAGCACCATGATGGCCAGCAGCGACGGCGTGTCCGGCTGCCAGTCGGGCAGGATCAATCCGATGAGCCGCACCACGGGGTAGACCAGCATGCCGAAGTAGATGGCACTGACAATTGCCGTGCGCTGGGCATAACGCTTCAGCCAGGCTCGGCGCGGTAATGTTGTGACCGTGTTCAGTTCAATGTCCGGAAATGGCGAGTCTTTTCACAATCGCAGGATTATAGTGACTTTCAACTGCTGTGGACGTCCGAGTGTCATTTGATTCCTGAACCCGAAATTTGCGAGCGCGCGCGCCAATCCCGCGATCCGCGCTTCGACGGTCGATTCTTCATCGCGGTGCTGACGACTGGGATTTACTGTCGGCCGGTGTGCCCGGCGAGGACGCCTGCCCTGGAGAACGTGCGTTACTACCCGACGGCCGCGGCGGCTCAGGACGCGGGGTACCGACCGTGCATGCGCTGCCGCCCGGAGCGGTCCGCATCACTGCCTGCCTGGACCGTGTCCAGCCAGACCGTGATACGGGGCCTGGAACTGATCAACACCGGCTATCTCAACACGGGCTCGATCGCGGATCTTGCACGGTTGCTTGGCATTGGGGTGCGCCAGCTCAATCGGTTGTTCCAGGACGAGCTCAGCGCTTCGCCCAAGAGCATTGCGCGCATGCAGCGCCTGCAGCTGGCCCGCCAGCTGATCGATGAAACGGACCTGCCGTTCAGCGAGGTCGCGCTGGCTTCGGGCTATGGCAGCCTTCGACGCTTCAACGATGAGGTCAAACGCGTGTTCGGCCGGCCGCCGCGGATCCTGCGTCGGCTGCCCCGGGTAGTACGCACGGGGACCGACATCGTGCTGCGGTTGCCGCTTCGTCAGCCCTACAATCGGGACTGGGTGCTCGAATTCCTCGCACGTCGTGCCCTGGCCAATGTCGAAGGTGTCGAGGACCGGCGATACTACCGGCGCGTGGGTCAGCGTGGTGGCGATCACACCGAGGTCAGTGCCGAACTGTGCGAACACCACGCGGTGGTGACCATTCCAGCCGCTGAAACGCGCCATGCGGGGCGCCACCTGGCGCGATTCAGAAGAATGTTCGACCTGGATGCGGATTCCGCCACCATCGATGCCCATCTTGCGGAGCATCGCGTGCTGAATGTCCAGCATGGCGGTATCCGGGTGCCCGGCGCCTGGGATGGATTCGAGCTCGCGGTCCGGGCGATTCTGGGTCAGCAGGTCAGCGTGGCCCGGGCGCGTGACCTGGCCAACGCAATGATTGAGCGTTACGGCGGCGGCATGTTCCCTTCGCCTGAGCAACTGGCGAGTGCGGATGTCGCGGCACTGGGCATGCCCGGCAGGCGCGGGGAGGCGATCTCCCTGCTGGCTCGAGGGGTAGTCGACGGCACGCTCGACCTGGATCCCGGGATGGACGTCGGCGGACTACGCGAACAATTGTGTGCCATCCCGGGCATTGGTCCCTGGACAGCGGAGTATGTTGCCATGCGCGCCGGACGGGACCCGGATGCATTCCCGAACAGCGACTGGGTGGTGTGCAAGTATTTGAATGCGACGCCGGCGCAGGCGCGTAACCTTGCTGCGTCCTGGCGGCCGTGGCGCGCTTACGCCCTGATGTATCTTTGGATGGCATCTACCAAGGGTGAATGACATCCAACCCAGGGTGGGTTCCATCCAACCCGGGCGGATGCCGCGTCGCGATTGGAGTAGAGGGAGAGGCTGATGTATTACAGCTATGTGGACAGCCCGATAGGCCCGCTGTTGCTTGCCGGTGACGGCGAGGCATTGAGCGTGGTGGGTTTCTCGCGGGGCAAGAAGTCGCGCGTGGCGGAGCCCGACTGGGAACGCCGTGACGATGCATTCGGGCAGGCCCGCCGGGAGCTTGCAGAGTACTTCGACGGCAAACGACAACGCTTCGACGTTGCGCTGTCGCCCAAGGGGACGGAATTCCAGCTCGCGGTCTGGGCCGCGTTGCGGGACATACCCTATGGCGCAACCTGCTCGTACCGGGAGATAGCCCAACGAATCGGCAAACCGACCGCGACCCGGGCGGTGGGCACGGCCAACGGCGCCAACCCCCTGCCGATCATCGTGCCCTGTCACCGGGTGATCGGTGCCGACGGATCGCTCACGGGGTTCGGCGGGGGCATCGAGACCAAGCGGTTCCTGCTCGAACTTGAGCACAGCAGGTCGGGGCTGTTCGCGGCCCAATCCTGAAGAGGCCGACCTGATGGGTACCACCTCAACGGGTCGATCTCAAGCGATCGACCTGATGGGTACCACCTCAACGGGTCGATCTCAAGCGATCGACCTTTAGTGATCGAGCACGTCATATTCGATTTCTTCGGCACCCTGGTGACCTACACGGCAGGGATTGCCGGCAACCCGTGCGCGCGAGCGCTTGCAGAGCTGGAAGCGTACGACGTCGCGTTGAACGCGGAGGAATTTCGACGCCGGTTCGACGGCTGCTTTGCTGAGCTGGAAGCAGATGCTCAGGTCAGCCACACGGAATATTCCATGCACACTGCGGCCCGGTTGCTGTTCGCGCAGCTTGGCATCGTGCCCGGCGCGGCCGCGCTGGACCGATTTGTCGTGGCCTATCTGGCGGATTGGAACAGCAGCGTGAAGCCGCTACCGCGCTTGAAAGCGTGGATGAATAGCCTGCCGACGGGGAAGTCAGTGCTTACTAACACGCACCAGGCCGACCTTGTTCCAGACCACCTCGAACGGCTCGGCATCGCGCACCACGTACAGCGGGTAACGAGTTCGGTGGAGCATGGTCAGCGCAAGCCGGACCCGCGCATTTACCGGGATCATCTGGCGGGGTTGGGGCTGGCCATCGAGCAGGTGGTGTTCGTGGGCGATAACCCCGAATGCGATTTTCATGGCCCCCGCTCAATCGGGATGGAAGCCTATCTGGTGGCCGCAGCACCGGTCTCTGGCGTGCCTGAATCCCACCGGCTGGGGCATCTTTACGAGTTGACCGCGCGGATTACTTGGTGATCTTCCAGAATTTGTTCCCCATGAAGGACAGGTCCGCCATCAGACCTTTGTTGTCGAACATGAAGCCGATGATGGGCGTCCGTGCCGTGTCGGTGTCTATCCCGGTTCCGGTACCGAATTCGATCAGCGCAATGCTGCCATCGATGCCGGCCTGCCAGCCCTTGCTGGCGCGGAACTTGGCGAGCGAGTCATCGGTCATGAACAGAATGATCTCCGTGCGGCCCTGGGCGCCGAACTGCAGGCCGAACGAAAGGGAGGTGGTCCGGTAGTACTGAACCGTTTGCCCGCTGACCAGCAGGGCGCCCTCACCCGTGCCGCCGCCGAACCAGAAACCCGCCCGGTAAACGCGTGGAAAGATCAGCATTCCTCTGGATTTCCCGGCGAGCTCCTTAGCGGGGGGTACTTCAGAGTAGAACCGCTGTACCGCCGCTTGAATGCGCGCATCGAGCTCGGTGCTGGCCGCATTCGCGGGACCGGCTGCACTCAGGATAAACACCAGCGACAGGACAGAAATGGTACGAAGCATGTTCATGGATTCTCCAGGCGGGTGGCGCAGTTATACCAGAGATGTACGATTTTAGCGGCCAGACCTTAACTGAAGCTGAACGTGATAAGCCAATAGTAACTAAATGGTTACATAAAATACTGGTTAAGCTGTGCAATTGTCGCTATAAGTAAATAATTAGTTACTAACGATGGTTGCTACCGACCGAAATCGTGGCTGTTCAGCGTAATCCGAAGCAAACCCGACAGCGGATTTTGCAGGCCGCCCAGCGAGAGTTTGCCGAACATGGGCCTGCTGGCGCTCGGGTGGATCGGGTCGCACTGCGAGCGGGCGTCAATAAACGCATGATCTATCACTACTTCGACAGCAAGGATGGCTTGTTTCACGCGGTGTTGAGTTCGGTGTTGGCGGATACGATGGCGGAGGTCGAAGCAGACGGCGGAGATCTCGCTCAACACCTGGCGTTGCTCGCCCGACAGGAGGACGTGCTGCGGCTGTGGGTGTGGGAGGCGCTCGCCGCAAAGCCCTCAGCGCCCGTCGATCCGACGTGGCGTTCGTTGCTCGACCGGCTGGGTTTGGAACTGCGCGCTGCGGCGGTTGATGACGCCACCGGACACTCGCTGCTGGCGCTGCTCGCTGTGGCAATCGTACCAGCGGTGCTGGGTCCCTTGAGCAACCGGGTGACGGGCCTGGATCCCAGCTCTGAGGCGTTTCGCCGCGGCCAGTCACGGATCATCGATCAGTTCCTCGGGCTCTTGGCTGGTGACGTTGCCCCGGAGTCGCCGGCGACTCCGGTTCCCAGAACCCGGCGCCCGCGTATTCGGTATCGGTACCAATGGCCCCGTTAGATTGAAATCTCAAGGATTCCAAAGGAATTCTTAAGGTGCGCACCATGAGTCCAAAGGTGGTGCCGCTCCATCGTTGTGCACGTGCCTGAGTGGTCAGGCGCGACAATCTTATACAACGAAGGAGAAGCAGACTCATGAGCACCATGAAGTTTGGATTCAAGCAACCACTCCTCTTCGCGGTACTGACGGTGGCACTCTGCGCCAACAGTCATGCGGAGTCGCTGGTGATTTTCGGAGACAGTCTGTCCGACACCGGCAATCAACATGCCGCAAGCGGGACGCTGAGCGTACCCCCGTACGCGGAACTCGATCCGCTACTGATACCCGGCGATCCGTATGCGCGCGGTGGCATTCACTTCAGCAACGGCCGAAGTTGGGTTGAGCATGTCGCGGCCGCATTGGGCGCAGGCGGTGACGCTCGGCCGGCGCTCGACAGTCGCGGAACCGCGGCCAACTACGCCTGGAGTGGTGCTCGAGCGAGCGGAGTGCGTGACCGCGACCTGAGTGGTCAGGTGAGCACCTATCTAGCAGGCGTGAACGGATCCGCCTCGGAGGAGACGCTGTACGTGCTCTTCATTGGTGGCAACGATGTTAGAGATGCGTTACTCGCCGGCTTGTCGGATCCCACGGCTGCTGTTGTTCGCCTGGTTGAGGCGTTGACCAGCATAGGTGAAAACATCAACGCGCTATCTGCGGCTGGCGCGCGCAGGTTTCTAATCCTCAACTCGCCAAACCTTGGATTGGTCCCGGCCCTTGCAGCCTTCCCGGCGAACGCGCGACCCGCGGCGACATGCCTGTCTTTGATGTTCAATCTGGGCGCCATGGCGCCGGGTCCGTGCGCTGCGCCGATACCTGGATTGGCTGGCATAGCGGCCAACCTGGAAAGCTTCGGGGCTGAGGTGACGCTGGTTGACGTGTTTGCGTTCATCACTGGCGTGGCTTCGTATCCCGACGCGTACGGCATAACTGACGTTTATCACGCTTGCGTGAAACCGTTGCAACCGCCGTATGAGTGCGAGAAGCCCAACGATCGACTTTTCTGGGATGGCATCCATCCTACGAAGGCCGTACACCGATTGCTTGCGACACGGGTACTCAACGACTTGGAGGAGTGATTGGTTTCCGTCGAGAGGCAGAGGACTACGGCGCCTTCTGCCTCTCGCGGTTTCTTCGCTCAACAGGATCGTCTGGCCATTCACTCCCAGCCCCGTGTGGGCTCGTCGAACGAGAACGTGCGATCTTCGTCTGCGCGACCGTTCTGGAAGATCTCGGCCCAGTTCGGTTTCTCGAAATAGATCTCCAGGCGGTTGCCTTCGGGATCTGAAAAATAGATGGAACGCTGATTCGTGTGATCGAGCAACGCCTGCAGTTTGACCTGGTGGTCGATTAACACGGAATGCGCTTCTCGCAACGCCGGGTAGCTGGAAACCTTGAACGCTATGTGGACGAGCGGTGAGCCTTCGCTTGCCGGTTTGGTACCCATCGTCCCCATCGGAAACAGGTCGATGGTGTGGCTGGTGCCTTCGAGGTTCAGGAACACGCCCCCGTGATCAGCGTCGCGCTCGAGAAGTTCGAAGCCGAGCACATTCTGATAGAAGCGGGCCATGGCATCGATGTCGCTGGCAGCGATAGCGCAATGGCCAATTGCGTCGATTTTTATCGGCAAGGTGGATCTCCAAGAAGGCTTAAGGGCGCCAGTGATATTCGACGTCGGGCGCAGACTCCGGTGGCGGGCTGACTCCAAAACGCACGGCTTCGAATCCGTGAGCCTCATAAAACAACCGCGCACCGGTGTTTTCCTGATGGGTGTGTAATTCCAGGCCGCCTGGAGAAAGCAGCTTTGCGTGCTCAATCAATTGCGTCCCCCAGCCTTGTCTTTGTTTGCCTGGGTCGACATACAAGCGATCAACGTAGCTGCCATCCAGGGCGAGGTATGCTGCCACCCCGGTGTTTCCTTCGGCGACCCAGATATCACACTTCGCAACAATTCGGTCACGAAATACGGCTCGCGCATCTTCGTATGTAAACGCTTGCCACGTTGGCAGGAACGTATAAGTCGCTTGGCCCGATCGAAACCAGATGTTGGCGACTTCGATTTCGTCTCCCGGTCCGTACGAACGTATGCGCTTGGACATCATTGGAATATCAACTCGGATCAATCCTCAACGCTACCTGATCTATCCCTGTCAGCATAGTTGGCCCGGCTTTTGGCCCAAGTCTACTTCACCAACACGAAACGAGGGATTTTGTAAACTCCTTCCAGCACCGACTTTTCGTGGCCGTATGTTCGCAGGCCAATAAAAATGGCAGTTCCAGGTATGGTCTGGATCCAGTTTGTTTCTAAGCCGTCGGGTGCATCGGGGCCGATGAAGACGTCCGTTGATCCGTCCGGATTCTTCGCTAGCTGATCTTTCTTCAACAGTCCACTGAGACAAGGCAACACCACGACTCTGCGCACAGTGACATTCACCCACAATCGTTATATAAGTTTGCTTCAGCCAGCCTTCGTCTGCCGCGTGGTGCTGCTGTGATTCACAGGGAGGAGTGCAAGATGAAATCACATACCGCGCAGTTCAGAAGTCTGGCGTGGGCCGCCGTCCTGACGGCGATGGCGGCCGTCGGGCCGGTCAACGCGGAAGAACGATCTTCTGTGATGACGCGGGAGACGCAAGCGGCCACCACGCCCGCCAAGGCGTTGCAGATTCTGAAGCAGGGCAACGCCCGCTTCGTGGCCGGTGAGGCGACAGATTACGACTATCTCGCGCAAGTCAAGCAGACCGCCGGCGGCCAGTTTCCGTTCGCCTCGGTCCTGAGTTGTCTCGACTCACGCATCCCGCCCGAGATCGTCTTCAACCGCGGCATTGGGGACCTGTTCGTTGCGCGCGTCGCTGGCAACTTCGTCAACGACGACATCCTGGGCAGTCTCGAGTTCGCCGCAAAGCTTGCCGGTTCCAAGCTGATTGTCGTGATGGGCCATTCGGAATGTGGCGCGGTGAAGGGCGCTTGCGATACAGCCCAACTCGGCTTGTTGAGCACGACGCTCGCCAGCCTCAATCCCGCCGTGAGCGCCGTGCCGGGTCACAATCCGAGGACCTCCGCAAACGGCGCATTCGTCCAGGCGGTGGCCGAGATGAACGTTACGCTCACGATGAAGAAGCTCCGTGATCGAAGCGTCGTGTTGCGGCAGATGATCGACGCTGGCGAGATCGCGCTGGTGGGCGCCATGTACGACGTTGGTACAGGTAGGGTGCGATTCTTCGAGTAGCGATAGCGATGCGTCGCTGTCAGTGGCCTGTAACGCTTAGTTAATCAACGTCGGCTTGCAATAGAAGCTGACGTTCAGCAATGGCGAACTATCGACGGCGCCCGAGAGATCCTTTGGGGGCAACCGATTCCAACAGTTTCGAGTTGCCCCAGATGTTGCCCCCGGATGTCAAAGGATGCAGATGCATTCGACCGGACTAGGGGGCAAGTCCACGGCTGCCGGGTTTGCAAGCGCCTGACGGCATTGCTAGCATGTGCCAGCATATCCAAGTGTATTGGCCAGGGGCACGCACCATGGGCAGCATAAGCGTCAGAAAGTTGGACGACGAAACCCTGGAGCGTCTGCGAGTACGCGCGGCGGAGCACGGGGTCTCGATGGAGGAGGAAGCTCGGCGCATCCTCGCTAAAGCAGTTTCGGCGCCGAAACACCTCGGTGATCTGGCGGTCCGGCTGTTCGGCCCGTCCTCTGGCATCGATCTTGAGTTGCAAGACAGACCACCGCACGAGCCCGTGGGGCTCGAGGAGTGATCTTGCTGGACACCAATGTCGTATCCGAAGCGATGAGGGTCGTGCCAGACCCCCGCGTCCTTCGCTGGCTGAATGAGAGCGAAACCAGTGATCTCTATCTATCGACGATAACCATTGCGGAGGTCTCCTACGGCTTGCAGATCCTGCCGCAAGGCCGGCGTAGAGACGCGATCAGCGAAAGATTCCAACAGTTCGTTAATCGAGGTTTCAGTCATCGGGTGCTGAGCTTCGATGAGCCTGCAGCTTTCGCGTATGGCGAGATCATGGCAAGACGCAAGAGAATCGGCCGTCCGATGAGCGTTCCCGATGGTCAGATTGCGGCGATCGCGAAGACCCATGGCCTGGTTGTGGCGACGCGTAACGTCGGAGATTTCGAGCAATCGGAAATTGACTTGGTCAATCCCTGGGGTGCCTTATACTTCGTCCGCGATTCTTAAGCCTCGGCACGCGGTGGATATTGGTGGAGGCGGCGGGACTCGACTA
>PVMK01137839.1_pt1 | contig 56036 bp, 41 predicted proteins | sample 1853481 | NCBI WGS metagenome assembly PVMK01 (sample SAMN08533507, study PRJNA380276) | Marine sediment metagenome, whole genome shotgun sequencing project.
TCCACGCTTTTACTGGTGGGCACGGGACTGCTTCTGTCCATGGTGTTACCCGTATGGGCTTGCTCGACATGGGCACGGCCTACCTGGCGACCAGCCCCGGCGCCATGAGCGCCCTGCTTGTGGTGGCCCTGGACAGTGGCAAGGATGCCGCCGTGATTACCTGCTTTCATTTTTTCAGGGTGGTCTTCATTATCTTGACAATGCCACTTATTTATAAATATTTATTTCGGTAATGGGAACCAAGGGTTCACACATTAAGGAGAATTCAATATGGGACAATGGAACACGTGCGATCTATATGATCTCAATGAAAATAGTGTGCAAACATGTGCGCTTCCTTTAAGACATTTCGGCGGCAAAAACAGCTTCTGTGGACAAATAGAGACCGTTTCATGCTTGGAGGACAATACCCTGGCAAAAGAATTATTGTCTCAAGATGGTAAGGGGAAAGTCCTGGTGATAGATGGACAAGGGTCATTGGCCTGCGCACTATTAGGAGATCTTATGGCCGCCCTCGGCGGACAGAACAACTGGCAAGGAGTTGTCATCAATGGCATGGTTAGAGACAGCAGGGAATTATGCAAGCTCTCTTTTGGAGTCATGGCATTAGGCACAAATCCAAAAAAGAGCCGGAAGGATGGTAACGGTGCCATAAGTATACCGCTGTTTTTTGGATCTACTATATTCAAGCCAGGCAAGTATATCTACTGTGATTACGATGGAATTCTTCTGGCGGAAAAGAAGATACACTAAAAATAAATATTCTATTTTCAAATAACAATTGATCGCAGTTATGAAGACTTGACATATCTTGGAGACCTCGGCCACATTGGTATATTATACTTAAACCTTCATTACGTTTGAACCTGGCTGCAAAGTCAAGTCTTTACCAAGCCAGTGCCCTCCGAGAAGACTGCTTTATGAAATTGGGAGATGTCCGATTTTCAAATTTGCCTCGGTCTCCATCTTAACCGTGATTGGTTCAGGGCAGAAGATTACATCGTCAAATAGCAACATTTAGCTTTTTTGAAATATTATAGATTTGATCATTTTCGGGCACTCCTATCAATAGAAGATTGTATGATTAAATCACAAATTATTAAGCACTTTGCGAAAATTCCATATATTGTGTCTACATGGTGCTCAGGCAAAGTTTGCATTTCGTGCCTAATTACAAAATTGGAGTTGAATCAGTTTTGTTATGGATTGGGTTCGCTAATCGAAGGGTTTCTTATGAGAGCCACTGAACATATGTTCGTATGACATTAGCCCCTGTTTAATATCTCAACAACGCGATCTCGATATTTGCGGCTCTCCGCGTTGGCGGGAACGATCTTGATCTCTGAAGGTGATGTCGCTCCTAAACCAATTTCAGCAGCCCTGGCAATTTGTTCCTGCTCAAAAATCTTTGTATTCATGATTTGATTATTGCTTCCCAGATATTGCAATATCGCCATGCCAACGGCATCAATCGCCACGCGATCGGTGGCGGCGAGAAAGACATTGCCTTTCGCGCGCTTACCATTCGCTGGACCACCATCCACAAAAGCGTCAATTCCGTCCAGAACGATAAGATCGGGTTTAAATGGCGCATTTATTTCTGCGATCAGCTTGCGCTGATAGGGTGATTGGTGAAGTTCACTCATATAATCATAGCCATGCCGACTCGTCGGAAGCACTCCGACATGAAGTTTGAGTGACATCGTAAAAACACCCCCATACTGATGTGTCTTAAGACAGCAGGTGGAAACCAGACATTCGGCCTCCAGGATGGGTCGTGCAACCCTGAATCCGTCCTGCCAATGAGATTCTTTGGGGTTCACTTTCACCCAATCCTTTTTGTCGAGAACATCGAAATCGATAATTTTGACATCCAGCGCTTTCATCAGCGGAAGGATACCCTTCTGCTCCATGACCGATCGGGTAGGCGGATAGCTTCGCTCTCCAAGACTAACCGATTTAGCCCCCAACATCCAAACCTCTTCTACCAGGGCAACCAGTGTATCATTATGCGTTGACCCGGGAGCCGGGTCGGCAGTATTAAAATTGGGTTTGATCAGGACATCTTTGTTTTTGGCCGGGTTTATACCCAGCGCTTTTATGGATAATGAAACCCCTGATTTTCGATCTTCGGTGCTTATAAACGCTACGCGACTTTTTGGACTCGTCATTTTTTATTTCCAAGGAAATTGAGGATAGCTTCCACTGAATCATCCGGCCGTTCCATCGGGACGAAGTGACCAGTTCCTTCAAAACACCGAAAAATAGTGCCCGGAACTTTCACTTTGAATCTTTTCGCTGCCGAAGCCAGGAAGGTATCAGACTCAGCACCGTACAGAACTAAAGTCGGCTTTTGAAGCATAGAGATGGAGCGCCATATGTCGTGCGGACAGACGGCAAAACACTTTGACTCCCATGCAGGATTGCAGCATAGCCTGATCGTTCCGTGCGCAGTTTTTTCGGTGCCATCTTGAATATACGCATCAAGAAATCCATCTTGCCAGGTTTGGAACACGGCCTTGCTCCGATAGGCTTCCAGGATGCTTACGCGATCAGGCCAAACACTTTTTCTCTTGGCCGCCGTGGCAACAATCGGAACAAACCTGGCAAGTCCTGTTAATTTGACTAAATACCACCACCCCATCCAGGAAAAAGGCAGAATCGTGGGATCAATGAGAACAAGCGCGCGAATCAACTCCGGCCTTTTGATCGCTAAAAGCAAACTGGCTGTAGCCCCGCGGGAATGACCCATGGCAATTACGGGCTCTCCTAAATTTTCCAAAAAGCACTCTAAATCATCTACAAAGATATTCCAATTTTTTAGTTTTTGAGGATTCGCAGGTGCCTGGGTTCCACCGTGCCCCCTGTCGTCCATGCCTACAACTCTCAGATCAGGTGTAAGCCTTTCAACCAGAGGCGTATAAGTACCTGCACATAATCCAGTTGCATGGGAAAAATGGGCCAATGGCCCGCTCCCGCCCCAGTCGACAAAGTGAAAGTTGCCGTCTGTTCCTTGGAAGGTATGATCTTTTCGAGGCATATAGGTTATGAATCAGAATGAGACCTGAAAAATTTAACAAATTAAGAAACTGGAACTGATCTTAAAACCCCAGCTTATGTTCCAGGGCCCCCGCACAATGCGGGATTTCGCAACAGATCTTAATATATTAAGGTGCTCAAAAGCCGCACGGAGGAGAAATGGCGGAGCGTACATACAGTACGTGAGCAAATTTCGACGACGTGCAACGCTGTTAGCGGCCAAAAGATGGAGGCTTGAAGACCAGTTCTAAAGGTTCATGAATTTGGCCGCGATGGACTTCATAATCTCGTTGGTCCCGGCAAATATGGACATTACCCTGACATCGCGCCAGGCCTGGGCAATCCGGTTTTTTTCCAGGACCCCGAAAGTTCCGCAGAAATCGAGTGCCCGATCGGCAATCCGTTTGACCATATCCGAGGTCCAATATTTGGCCATGGAGGTTTCAATCACCACATTTTGACCTTCGATATGATCCATAATGAGTTTATCTACAAAGGTTCGCCCCAGTTTTACCTCGGTGGTCATTTCTACCAGACCAAATTGGATTGCCTGGGATTTCGCAATGGGTTTCCCCGATACCCGGGTATTCCGGCAATGCTCCATCGTCCATTCCAAGATGCGTTCTGCCGCCGCAACCGCCCAGATGCCACAAATCAGGCGTTCCTGCTGAAGCTTTTCCATAAGCATCAAAAATCCTTCGCCTCTGTTGCCCAGGCGATTCGTTTTGGGTATGCGGCATTTGGAAAAGAACAGTTCGGCAGTATCCTGGCTCCACAAACCCATTTTTTTTAGCCGGCGCCCCTTCTCGAAGCCCGGCGTTCCGGATTCAACCAGATAAAGCGAAATCGCCTGATACGGATCCTCCACCGCGGGGTCCCGCGCCGCCAGCACCACCAGATCGGCAACAATGCCGTTGGAAATGAACGTTTTGGAACCGTTCAGGATCACCTCATCCCCTTCTTCGACGGCAGAAGTTGATAGGCCGGCAAGGTCACTGCCGGCATCCGGCTCCGTCATGGCCACAGCGCTAATGATGTCTCCGGAGACACACCCTGGAAGATATTTTTTTTTGATGTCATCCGAGGCATAAGCCGTGATATACGGAACCACGATATCGCTGTGTATAGACGTGACCAAACCATTTTGATGGGTTCCGGAAAGCTCCTCCGTTACAATAACAGCGTAAAGGAAATCCCCTCCCAAACCTCCATATTCGGCAGAGACCTCCGTACACAGAAAGCCGGCCTGGCCCATTTTCTTCCATGCACGTTTGGGGACAATGCCATCCTTTTCCCATTGAGCCGCATGGGGCGTCACTTCTTTGGTCAAAAAACGTCGCAGCCGTTGCCGGAATTTACGATGATCCTCTGTATATTGTAATATCTCCATTCAATCCGCTCACCTGGTTCATGCGTTAGGAGCACTTCGTTTGAGGAGCGCTGCGCTTGAGGAGCGTCCTGCCCCAGCGGGACTTGAGGTCTATATTGTCTGCCTCAATCCTCGAGTTCCGCAGGAACGGTCCTCAAGGCTCAAAGAGCCGCTCCTAAAGGCCCTCAACGGGCTGCTCGGTTATTAGAACCTATTTATATTTCCCGATAATCGAAATACTGCACACATTCATGGCCGGAAAGCCGCCCAGATTATGGGTCAAGCCATATCTGGGATTTTCAAGCTGACGCTCGCCGGCCCGGCCGTGAAACTGCAGATAAAGCTCATAAAGCATTCTGAGCCCGGAGGCTCCGATGGGATGACCAAAACACTTCAGCCCGCCGTCCACCTGACAGGGAATCGTTCCGTCCCGGTCGTAAAACCCGTCCATAACATTCTTATAGGCCTGTCCTCTTTCTGAAATATGAAGGTCTTCCATCGTCACCAGCTCGGTAATCGAAAAACAATCATGGACCTCCATCATGTTGATGTCTTCCCGCGGTTTCGTGATGCCGGCCTCTTTGTAAGCCTCGGTGCTGCATTTGCTGGTGGTGATAAAGTGGTCGCCGTCCCAGTCGTTATAGCCCATTTCCTCGCCACTGCTCAATGCCAGTTGAAGGGCTTTAACGGTAACAAAATCTTTTTTGCCCAGCTTTTTGGCCATTTCAGGCGTGGTCACAATCGCACAGGCAGCGCCATCGCTGACGCCGCAGCAGTCAAACAGGCCCAGAGGATGGGCGATAATCGGGGCCGCCATAACCTGCTCTTCGGTAACCGCTTTTCGCAAGTGCGCTTTGGGGTTCAAGGCGCCGTTGGCATGGCTTTTGGCGGACACATGCGCCATGGCGCGTTTGAGGTCCTGATCGGGCACCTTATATTTGGCGGCATAGGCAGTGGCCAGCTGGGCAAAGGCCCCGGGAGCGGTCATGTTCGGAAACCACTGCCAGGCAAGGCTTCCGGAATCCGATCCCGTGAAACTGGGCAGGCCGCCATAGCCGGTGTCTTTGAGCTTCTCCACCCCCAGGGCCAGGCAGATATCATAGGCGCCGGATGCCACCGCATAACAGGCGCCCCGAAAGGCTTCTGTTCCGGTGGCACAATAATTTTCCACCCGAGTGACCGGAATCATAGGAAGACGAAGCGTCAGGGACATGGGCAGGGCACTTCTACCTACATTGATGCTGTCAAAACAGGTGCCCAGCCAGGCGGCGCCGATATCTTTTTTTTCGATTCGGGCGTCTTCCAGACATTCTTTAAAGGCCTCAACCATTAATTCTTCAGCGCCCACGTCCCAGCGCTCACCAAAGCGGGTACATCCCATTCCGATGATGGCGATTTTATCTTTAATCCCGGTGGCCATAATATTTCCCTCCAAAGTAGAGGTTGAATAGTCAGTTCGTATACTTGTTTAGTGGTCAAAGGTTCAGCGTTCTGCGTTCAGGGTTCAAAGGTTCAAGGGCCATGAGATCAAGGCCACTGGTTTCTGGCAGCCGCAGAGGGCTGCCCTACCTCTTTGCTCTATTTTCTTTCATCTGTCCTCTGACCTCTGATATCTGTCTTCTGTTAATTAACCTCTGAACCTTGAACCCTGAACGGTTGCTTTTCAACCTAACTTGAACAGCTTCTCGAGAAGCTGCGACTTCATGATATCGCCGTCGATTCTCAGCTTGCCGGATGTGTAGGCTTGCATAGAAGGAAGGGTTCCTTCCATCATCGCCAGAAAGTCGGCATCCGCCATCTTTAGCGTACAGGCCGGTTTTGCATGAACCCCGGATTCAATCGTACAGGTGTTGTCCTTGATCACACAATGCCAGTCGCCGCCGCCTGCCCCTGAGATGTTGAACTGAAATACGACATCGACACCGGCGGCTGCATCGGCTTTAAAGGTTTTACGCATATTTTCAAATATACCGGTAACGCTGCCTCGCCCTTGCGCAGCTGTCTCATCTTCAACCGGATCGGTACGGGGCGGTGCAATCAGCGCAAAGACAGCGCTATTGGCTTCTTTTAACTCCTGGGCCCCCTCGATGGAGTTGATTTTTCCCCAGTTCTCGTGGATCAGCTCCGGGGTCGGCGGATTATTCTGATCTCCCAGTTGAACAGCAGAGCCGGTCAGGACCGCTGCTCGATTAAAGTAACCCATACCGCAATTAAAGATGCCGCCGCTTTCTTGACACGCTTCGCTGCAAAGAACCATCACAAGGGGTACAACAAATTCCGGTTTTGATTTTTCGAACAGCTCCGGCGGCATCACATCTTCGGTCAGCCGCGAAGCGGCAATGGGCGCAATGGTGTTGATGTGGATATTATATTTCATGCCTTCCAGCTTCAGGGTGTTCATTAACCCGACCAGAGCTGTCTTGGCGGCGGAATAATTGGTTTGCCCGAAATTGCCGTATAAGCCCGCAGCCGAGGTGGTCATCACGATCCGTCCGTAACCGTTGTCCTTCATGACGGCCATCGCCGGGCGGGTAACAAAATAAGCGCCGTTGAGGTGAACATCTAAAACCGCTTTCCAGTTTTCGGGCTCCATTTTTAAAAAGCTTTTATCTTTAAGGATGCCGGCATTGTTAATCAGCATGTCCACCCGACCGAAGGCATCCAGTGCGGTCCGCACGATATTCTCACCGCCATCGGGTGTGGCCACATTATCGTAGTTTGCCACGGCTTCGCCGCCCGCGCGTTTGATCTCTTCAACAACCTGATCGGCAGGGCTTTTTGAGCCTTTGCCCGTACCGTCGCGGGCACCTCCCAGATCGTTGACCACCACTCCGGCCCCGCGCCGGGCCAGCTCCAGCGCATATGCCCGACCCAGACCCGTTCCGGCTCCGGTGACAATCTCCACGCGATCATCAAAGCGCATCCGGCCTTCTTCTTCGACGGCACCGGATACCGGGACGGCTTTCCAGAAGTAGTTCACAAAGCCGCGCTCTTTGTCCACACCTTTGCGTTTAAAGGCCATTTGCACCGGCAGCCCGACTTTTAGATCATCGAGTTCACAATCCGTAAAATCAGCCACCAGCCGCCCGCCGCCTTCAAATTGCACCATACCGTATATGGCCGGAGGGTCTACCGAGACCGAAAGCATATCGCCGGTAAAGGTTTTAACCCTGGCCGGCACATCGGCAAATTCGTAATCCTCCTGGGTGTAGAAAGCGCCGCAGTCGGGATTCACGCAGATATCCATCTTCGGGAACTGGGGGGTTCCGCATTCTTTGCATTTGCCGCCTACCAGGCCTAAAATCATTTTATTTTTGCGCCATAAAACGGTGGTGGCGGTCTGGGTGGGTGCTTCGGCCCGAATACCCATCTCCGTCTGAATCAGATCCCTGAATTTTAGCCACTTCAGATAGTTGCCCATGGTTTTTTTATTCGCCAGTGACCCGACAACACCGTTTCTTTCAGCCAGACGGGTGCTGTTTTCGGTCACCTCGAAAAGCAGGGCGTTGGCACCCTGGCCGAAGCCGATCATTAGAATCCGATCGCCCGGCCGGGCCTCTTCCAGGGCCGAAATAAACATGATAAACGGATGGGCCGTGCCGGTTTCACCACAGACCTCATGCATATTGTCCACCAGTTTCTCGGACGTTGCACCCAGCTGCGCGGCGATATTGCGGTGGTCTCTTTTAAAAATACAGGGATAAACCAGTTTGTCGACATCATCCATGGTGATGCCCAGTTTTTCAAATAGGCCGTTGACCACCTCGGGAATGATCCGGCCGTATCCGGCATCTCTGGCCCAGCGCTCTTCCCAGACATAGTCGTACTTTTTATCGGCACCGCGGTAATGATCGACAAATTCATGGGCAACGGAATAAGATCCCTTGTATTCAGCGATAACATCCGTATCGCCGACCATCAGAGAGGCCGCACCGTCACCGAACCACATTTCATAAAAAGAAGCGGCTTTGGTCTCACGGCGGTCGGTGGCGGTCACCATGATGCTGTTTCTTTCACCGCTTTTGACCGATTCCAGGGCGGTTATTATCGCGGTGGTCGAGGCTTTCTGGGAAGAGGTATAATCCGCCGTAATCAGGTTATCTTTGATATTGAGCGCCGACGAAACGATCCCGGCATTCTGCCGATCGGCAAACGGCAGGGTTGTGGAGGCCAGATACAGCCCATCCAGTTTTTGCTTGTCCTGACCGCAAAGGCAGTCGCGGGAGGCGGCCACCGCCATCGTAATGGCATCTTCATCCCAGTTACACATGGACCGTTCCCCCTGTGCGACCATCATCAGCGCGGGTGCGAACCAGCCCATGGCTTGAAAGATCGCCATACGCTCCAATCTCAACCTTGGAATATAGGCACCATAGGAAGTGATACCGACCATCTCTTTATCTCCTCTTAAGTAAATGCTCTCAGTGCGAAAAATTTACCTGGAAAATTGAAATCCCATTCCTGATATGATTGAAATCCGAAGCACGAAATTCGAAATTCGAAAAAAATCCGAAACTCGAATTTTTAAATTTTCGAAACAATAAGAACAAATTTAATGCCTCTATTTTTTAATGGAGGTTTTGAATTTTGTTTATTTTGGTCATTCGTATTTGTTTCGGATTTCGGGATTCGAATTTCTAATTTAATTTCGATTCGATTTATAAACCCTTGAACCTTTGAACCCTGGACCTTGAACCCCTAAAGCGGTTTGGTAAAAGCTTGCAAAACATCACCGACCTGCTCAGTGGCATTCCAGTATTCTCTGGCGCCTTTCAGACTGGTGAGATTTTCCCATTGCGCTAAAAGCTGCTCGGGATCCGGAATCTCCCGGCCATCGCCCACCACAATACCGGGCCCGGTCACAATGGCGGCCCGATTGAAACAACCCATTCCCACATTGTAAATATTACCGCTGACCGGACATTGCTGCGACACCAGGTAAAGCGCCATCGGTGCCACCAGTTCCGGTTCCAGTTTATCAATGAAATCCGGCGGCAAAATGTCCTCGGTCAGGCGCGAAGTCGCCACCGGGGCGATGGTGTTGACCTTGATATTGTATTTTTCGCCTTCTAATTTTAAGGTGTTCATCAGGCCCACCAAACCCATCTTGGCGGCCGAGTAATTGGTCTGGCCGAAATTACCGTAGAGTCCCGCCGCCGAAGTCGTCATCAGGATCCGTCCGTACCCCTTTTCCTTCATCACGCCAAAAGCCGGACGCGAGACGTTATAGGCCCCGTTTAAATGCACATCGAGGACCACCTGCCAGTTTTCCGGTTCCATTTTCAAAAAAGTTTTATCCCTTAGAATCCCGGCATTATTGATCAGGATGTCCACCGTACCAAACGCATCCAAGGCGGTCTTAATGATATTTTTACCCCCCTTGACGGTGGCCACATTATCGTAGTTTGCCACCGCCTCACCGCCTAAGGCTTTGATCTCATCGACCACTTTTTCAGCAGGCGCCTTTGATCCCTTTCCGGAACCGTCCCGGGTGCCGCCCAGATCGTTGACCACCACGCGGGCACCTCTTTTGGCCAGCTCCAGCGCATACACTCTGCCGAGCCCGCCGCCGGCACCGGTAACAATCGCCACCTGGCCATCAAACCGAATTTCTTCTTTAACAATTTCGCCGTATTCGAATATGCCGTTATCCATCACCACTTCACCGGACTCGGCGTTGATGACGCGCCAGAGCGCCTTGCCGTCGTCGATTTTCCAGATCAATGTTTTAATCGGCACACCGGGATACAGGGGGCGTTTAAACCGGCAGTCGAGCCGCCTGACCTTTTGCGGTTCACCCGGCATCAAGGTTTCAATCAACGCCCGACACGCATATCCGTGGGTACACAAACCGTGCATAATCGGCTTTTCAAAACCGGCCATTTTGGCAAATTCGCTGTCCACATGCAGTTGAAACGTATCTCCGGAAAGCCTGAAGATCAGCGGCTGATCCGGTGCGGGCGCGGCTTCCACAACAAAATCCGGCTCTCGGTCCGGAAAATGAATTTGTTTTTTGGGCGCATCGTCACCGCCGAATCCGCCGTCCAGGCGCGCAAAAACAGTGGCAATGCCGGTAAACAATTTTATGCCGTTTGAGTGATGCGTTTCGAATTCGGCAATGATCAGGGCACCTTTATTTTTGCCCTTGTCATAGTAGTGGGTAATGGCACCTTCGGTGGTAAGGGTGCCTTCGGCAGGAATGGGATTGTGAAAGATGATTTCATGCTCACCGTGCAAAATACCGGCCAGATTGACATTGCTGGCGGTTGCCAGCTCGGGCATTAAATCATAAATCGTCGTAATCGCAAAGCTGGGAATCACCATTAAATCTTTTTCATAACAATAATCCAGATCTGAAAACCCGGCGCCCACCCCGAGCGCATAGAGCACGGTGTCCTTCCATGTGTAATCTTTGGTAAACGGTCCGATTTTTTCCCCGATGGCATCCAGGTTTAACGCCATACCTCCTCCTCTATGTAACTGGTTTCATAACCATCATCTCTTGCCCGATAGCTGTGTTACTCGTCGTCAAGGATCGCTTACGTACTATGAGTACGCTGCGCTCCCTCTCCTCCTCGTGGCCGCTTGAAATCATAAATCTGTAAAATCAAGACGTGAAATCCCGCATTTTGCGGGGGCTATCGAACAAGATCTAATGATTCTGAAACCAGTTCAACTCAATTAATCCTTCTAAAACGATTTACAAATGTTAGATCACCCAATCGGGTTAGTCCCGCCTATATGGCAGGATTTAGCCCGTTGAGCCCGTTCAAAATTGAATGCTATCAGATTTTATCTTTAACCGGCAAACGGGCTAATGGGCAACGGGCTCAACCTTATTGAGACAGCTTCTGACTTTTTTTGTGATTATTTCATTGTTCATGTTTCAGGTATTCTGCATAAAATGAACAAAAAAACTGTGCGCTAAATTTTGAATGCGGATTGGATTATTAGCGGCGAGGGTTGTTGCAATGGCAAGTGTTATTCATCTTCTTTTTCTGTTTTTTCAAGAATTCGATTGAGTGTCGCGTTTATGCTCAGCAGTGAATATTTAATATCATTTAATTGATTCATAAGCGTTTCACGGTCGTCGGGATTATGAGAAGACGTTCCGGTGCGGGTTCCGATTTTGCGGGAAATGTCATCCAATCGGATGCCCAGGGTGACAATAAAATACAGCAGAAGAATAAGGGCAAAATTTTCCTCGCGCCAGTATAACACCTGCCAGCCCACATAAAGAATCACTAAAAAGACAACACTGGTTAAAAAATACGGGTGATTAACAGTCCATTTTTGTATTTTTCCTAGCATATAAATAGTTTTGAATTTTATTTAGAAGCTATCTCAAAATTGCATTAAAGGAAGTGAGCTAAAATTAAAAGTGATCTAAAGTGCCTAAAGTTAAGGAATTCTGTCATTTTTATAATTAAGGGCGGAGCGAAACGACACCATAACCCTGGCCCAGACCTTGATCACAGATTTAATGGGTTGCTCGAAATCCTGCGCCGTTAACTGAAGTAATCACATGATAGTATTTTATAGCGCGAGGGCGGGCTTTAGGCACTTCAAACTTTAGTTCATTTTAGGCACTTATTTTTGTCGTGCCCTTGAACGTGATCTGCTAGTTTTGAGACAGTCTCCAGTTAATATTGATTTCCACGTAAAGCCGCCAGATGGTACGATCATGGGTTTGCGTGAGGTTAATTTTAGCACCTTTCTTGCCGGTCCAACCTATAATAATATGATTTCGGGCTACCTATGACTTTTTAAGTTCCTCGTCCCTCAGGACCCGGCGCAAGACCTTACCCACGTTGGAAACCGGCAGACTTTCCCGGAATTCAATTTTCTTCGGACGTTTGTAACCGACCATATTTTCCTTGCTAAATTCGACCATTTCTTCTTCGGTAGCGGTTTCGCCGGGTTTAAGCTGAATAAAAGCTTTTACGGCTTCCCCGCTTTTTTCATCCGGCGCTCCAATCACAGCCACCAGTTCCACCTTGGGATGCTGAAAGAGAATATCTTCGACATCACGCGGGTAAACGTTAAAACCGCCGACTATAATCAGGTCCTTTTTACGATCGGTAACCAGGATATAGCCTTCTTCGTCGACATGGCCGATGTCACCGCTTAAAAAATATCGCTTCCCCTCAATTTCGCGAAATACATCCTCGGTTTCTTCGGGACGATTCCAATAGCCTTTCATCACCTGGGGACCGCAGATGGCAATTTCACCGTCTTCACCCCTGGGCAATTCTTGCGCTCCTTCCTCGATATCAAGAATTTTAATGTCCGTCCCGGGTACCGGAAAGCCAATAGAACCAATTTTGCGCTTGGCAGCATCGGTTGGGTTGCACGTGGCCACAGGCGCAGTTTCGCTTAACCCGTAACCTTCAAAGATCACAGCACCGGTTTTGTCCTCAAACTCCTTGCAGACCTGCGGCGGCAAGGGTGCGCCACCGGAGAAGCATCCTATCAAAGAAGTTAGATCGAACTTGTCGATAAGGGAATGATTGGCAAAGGCTACAAAAATTGTTGGGACCGCCGGCATCAAGGTCGGCTTATATTTTTGGACCGCCTTGAGGACTTCTGTAAACGGCGGGTTGCCCGCTCGTGGATCGGGTATACAGATCAGACTGCTGCCTTGAGCACAGGAAGATAACATGGCAACCGTCATGCCAAAGCTGTGATACCAGGGTAATACCCCGAGATAGGTATGAAACCCTCCATGTCTTAACCTCTCGGGCTTTCCCCCGGATTCATGGGGTAAACGGCCCCATTCATCAATAGCAGCGAGATCATAAGTAAGGTTGGAATGGGTCAGAGCAGCGCCCTTGGGTACACCGGTGGTCCCCCCGGTATAAATAATCAACGCCACATCCTCCGTCGGGTTACTCTCTATAGCCGGTGGCTCCGGTTTTGCGTCCGCGACCACATCATCAAAAAAAAGATGGCCGGGCTGGTAATTCCCGGCTTTGGGAATTTTTCCTAAAAGACCGCCAAGAAACGCTTTGATAGGCGGCAGATAGGATTTGACCCCGCAGATCACCACCGTCTCCACGTCGGTACCTTCAATGGCTTCAACGGTCATCGGGTAAAACTCGGGATGATCCATACAAAAGACGGCTTTGGCACCGGCGTCTTTTAGCTGGTAATTGAGCTCATTTGCTTTGTATAAAGGATTGCAAGTGACGCAAACGGCTCCGGCTTTTAAAATACCAAAAAAAATAGCCGGATAGTGGGGCAGATTCGGCAGAAATATGGCCACGCGGTCTCCTTTTTGGATACCGCGCGAGGCCAAGAAATTGGCGATGCGATCGGCGGTGTCTTTTACCTGGGCATAGGTACGGGTGGCGTCATTGAAAATGGTATATACCTGATCGGGGTAATTGCTGGCAGATTCATCAAGTACGGAAAACAGCGGTTTTTCGTATCCGGAAATATCGTGTGGTACGTCTTGTGGCCAATTGGGAGTCGGCCAAGTTGTAGCTGCCATTCGGACCTCCTTTGGTTAGTGGTTGCTGGGAACACCTCCTTCAAAATGAATAGAAGACATGTTAAATTTTGGAAAACATAACAAAAATAGCAACTATTTTAAAACCTTGCCCCAGTTTTTCATTTTGTTTACGATCAATTAGGGTTATAGTGAATTGCGCTTATGGTGTCAAACAAGAAAGCACGAATATAGACTCCCGCTCAAGGATTCTTTGCAATGAAACGTTGGGATACAAGGCGAAGAAGAATCTTTTAAAACAGGGCGTCCATATTTTCACTGCCACGGTCAAGACTTATAAAGACAGGTTTATAAATATTCAGGAAACTCGGTTTTGATGAGCTCATAAAGCTCTTCGCCGATCGCCAGGCCAAGATCGATAAATTGGGGGCCGAATTTTTTCCCTGCTGGAGTTCTGAATGTGGGTTTGATGGCGGCGATCTTTTCCATTCCTTTTGGATATCCTTTCATAAAGTCAGTCAGGGGAGGATTGAAGTAAGATACCATATCCCAAATGGTATCGTTAAAATTGTCCGGGCCCCAGCGAAATTTATCGGCGTCATAAAGGCAATTTGAAAGCAGTTCTCCGAATGGAGTGCCCAGATCAATATTGTCTTTAAAGGCCTCATGGTTTTGGATGGCGCAGCAGATATCCTCAATTTCCTGGGATGAAAATGGATATTTTTTCAGTACCTTCTTTGCGTAAGCCGCCGCATGCGCTGAGTGATCCTTTTTCTTACGCTTGATATCATGCAATAACCCGGCGCTCTGCACCAGGCATACCAGTCGGGGCAGGTGATCTCTGTCAAAATCGCCGTGACCGGCCTCAATTTGCACTAAGGCACCCGCATCGTGTGATACCTTCACGGCATGTAGCAGCCCGTGTCCGAAATCATCTTCCAGGTTATCGGTGACAAAGCGCAGCAACTTTTTGATGATAGAGTCGTTATCAAATACCTGCTTAGAGGTTTCATAGGCCCGGGCATGGTCCCGGTAAAAATCAGGAGTAGGATAGCGTGATACGATTTGGCGGGCCTGCTGACGGATTTGATGATAAATTGATTGCATATGAGGGAGTGTTGGAGTGATTCATAATTTGGATTTTAGATTTCGGATTTTAGATCTAATAACAGACTGATCAAATGCACATTAAGTCTCCACCATTCCAAATCCAAAATCTAAATTCCAAAATCTGCAATCAAGTACAATTATATCTCAGACAGAGAAAATGGCTTGCTACAGACCCTCCATTTTCCATCTTCTTTGACAAGGGTTAGGGTTTCATCAAATTTATGGGTTTCAATGAGAAAAAACAATCTCCCAACGAAAGCAAAAACAGGATTAATGGAACGCAGACGATCCCCTGTAATTCTGACTTTCGCGCTGTTTTGATCCATCATATTGATTTCGGTATGGACGCCAGAAAGCTGGTTTTTCATATAACCCGGAGAAAAGCCCATGGCTCTTGCCTGTTCGGCGGCATGAAACAAATATCCGCCCACAATATCGGCCTCTTCACCCTCAGAAATTTCACTGCAGAGGTTTTCCGTCATCGAAGTGCCGTCCAGCATGAAATAGGCTTTTGTAAACTCAACCGCCGCTTCTGCGGGGCTATTCACCTTGCTGCTGAATAAGATCAGAATCGTCTGCAGAATGACAAAAATCACGATCACAGACCCAATAATCATAACATTTTTAGCGCTTAGCATTTATTTAGCCTCCCTAAAACCCGAACCCGGACAAGCCGGAACAAATTGCCACAAAGGCACCAAGACACAAAGCGAAACCTTTGGTTAATATTCATCTTTGCGTCTTGGTGTCTTGGTGGCGTAAATGTTTTGCCACAAAATGCAAAAAAATAATTTCTAAGGTACTAACCCGGACAAGCCGGAATTGACCATTGATCACTTGTTGGAATGAGATCAACTTAAACAACCCCACTAACATAAAACCGTTGCCGATGACAAGAATTTTTAGATCATAAACTTTGGTAATTAGGCTTCAAAGAAAAAAGCTATTTGGCTAATATGCTGATAGGGAAAAAATCATCCGCAGATTACGCAGATTACACAGATTAAAGGGTTAGCTGTTAAGATAGTAATCTGGCAAGCTAATGAGGTTCAAGGCTGAAGGAAAACAAATTCAGCGGCTTAACAGCTGAAAAGCTCAACAGCTTAATAGCCAACATGATGCTTGTATTGCCTAAATCAACCCAATGGGTTAATCTTAATACCGCCGCAGAGTTGCCAGAGAACCAGAAGATAGGATCAAACAGGCATTGATCAGGTTTGCAATGCTTCAAATTTAGTTGAAGCTATCTCAAAAATAGTAGATCCCGTCCCCCGCTTAACAGCGGGACTTCGCATCTGATCCTTATATTTTGAGGTGCTCAGCAAGGCGCGACATTCAGTTTTCTAAATTAAATCGGTTTGATTCACTCCTTAATATTCATATAATTAGATGTGAAATCCCGCTTTTTCTGGCGGGGCAACACAGCCCTTGGGCGTTAGATGCATTTTTGAGATAGCTTCTCGATTTATGGGGGGGGGTCTGAAGATGATAGATAAAAACGAGAATATCTTTCGCCACATCCAAAATGCCGTGATTTATTCGATTGCCGGGTTTAAAGCCGCATGGAACAATGAGATGGCTTTTCGAACAGAAGCGATTGTCATTGCAATCATGTTGCCCATCGGCATCTGGATGGGTAAAACGGTCGTAGAATGGGCGCTGCTCATCGGCTCCTGCATGCTGGTGCTAATTACCGAATTGCTCAATTCAGCGGTGGAAAACGTGGTGGATCGTATCAGTGCGGAACGCCATATTTTATCAAAGCAGGCAAAGGATTTAGGTTCCGCCGCTGCAGCGGTCAGCATGCTGACGGCCTTGATTGTATGGGGTCTGATTGCGTACGAGCGCTTCATGAGGTGAGAGAAAAAAAGAAGTGCCTAAAATGAACTAAAGTGAGCTAAAATGCCTAAAGCCCGCCCTCGCGCTATAAAATACTATCATGTGATTACTTCAGTTAACGGTGCAGGATTTCGAGCAACCCATTAAATCTGTGATCAAGGTCTGGGCCAGGGTTAAGGTGTCGCTGCGCTTCCATCTTTTATTAATAATGATCGTTCGACCCAGAGGCTCTCGACGGGAAGAATTCATCAACTTTAGTCACTTTAGTTCACTTATTACGGACAAAATATAGCGATCGTAAACAATACCCTAATTGAGCGATTGTCGAGGTTACCGCCCCGGTGAAATAGGCTTCGCATTTCACTGGGCAGGCAGCTACAAGGAAGATGTCGTTCCGCTATAGTTCGCTATGCGGGTCCCGCTAGCGGGGAGATGCGGTGAGATCGGCAATCGCTCAATTAGGGTCGGAGGATACACTGCTGTACCCATGGCGCTGCAACAGCCTTGAGCTGCAGCATCTCTTCATCGGTATATTCGTAGCTGGCCTCTTTAAAAAACTCAGGATGCAGCATTTCGGTTTTGTGAAAACGCTGCAGCGCATACACGGCAGCACCTTGAATCAGTCGACAAATATTTTCAATTATCTGAGCTGTCACAATGGGTTTGACACAGGTCGTCCTAAATTCATACGCAATTGCGGATTCCATAATGACCTGAATACTTGAAAGAATTGCCGTCATATCGCAGTTGGGTTTGATGTAGGTGGCGTATTTTGCAGGTTCGGTTTTCAGGTCCATGGCGATATAATCAACGAGGCCCTCATCAATGAGCTGTTTGATAACCCGGGGACGGCTGCCGTTGGTGTCCAGTTTTACCGGATACCCCAGTTGCTTTATGTGCATGCATAAATCAAAAAGATCTTCCTGAAGCGTGGGTTCGCCGCCGGAAATGACCACACCGTCTAAAAATCCTTTGCGGGCATCAATAAATCGGTAGATATCCTGGGGGTTAACTTCAGCGCCGGGCAGTGAGCAGGCTTTTGCCAGATCGGGATTGTGACAATACGGGCAGTCAAAATTGCAGCCCGATAAAAAAACCCCGCAGCTTAGTTTGCCCGGATAATCAATCGTCGAATTTTTTATAAACCCGCCAATGTTCATTTGTTTCGCGATCTCCTACTTAAGCTGGTTTCAGGTGTCAGGTGTCAGAGGACAGATGTCAGATGTCAGAGGACAGAAGACATGAGTCAGATGGTAAAAACTGGAGGATGAAAAACCTTGTCTATCGTCTGTCCTCTGTTTTCTGTTATCTTTTGACTGATATCTGACACCCGAAACCTGAAACCTTGTTTTGAAAACTCTGTTCTCTGTCCTCTGACCTCTGTCTTCTGACCTCTGTTCTCTGTCCTCTGGCATCTGTCCACTGACCTCTGTCATCTGTCTTCTGACCTCTGTTCTCTGACCTCTGGCATCTGTCCACTGACCTCTGTCATCTGTCTTCTGACCTCTGTTCTCTGTTCTCTGTTCTTTATGCCACCTTAAAAAGCTTGCGATCGCCGTATTCGGCCTGTTTGCCATTATTCCATTGTTTAACAGGTCGCAGATAGCCAACAACCCGCGAATAAACTTCCGTTTCCTGATTACAGATCGAACAGGTCGCATGCTCCCCATTTATATATCCATGAGACGGACAGATGCTGAAAGTGGGTGTTAAGGTAAAATAAGGAAGCCGATAATTGGTGGTGATCTTTCGGGTCAGATTCTTGACCACTTCTATGTCGCTGACGAGTTCGCCGAGGAAAATGTGCAGAACAGTCCCACCGGTATATTTTGTCTGGAGGTTGTCCTGCAGTTCAAGGGTTTGAAAAATATCATCCGTGTAGTTCACCGGAAGCTGGCTGGAATTCGTATAGTAAGGAGCCGCTCCTGCCCTGAAATCGGTTTCATTAGCGCAAATGATTCCCGGGAACTTCTTTTTATCCAGCAAGCAAAGACGGTATGAGGTGCCTTCGGCCGGAGTGGCTTCCAGATTGAAAATATCCCCGGTATCCTCCTGTATCTCAGACATCAGATCACGCAGAAAATCCATAACCTGTAACGAAAATTTTTGTCCATTTTCTGATGTGATGTCTTCCCCCAAAAGATTAAGGCATGCTTCGTTCATGCCGATGATGCCGATGGTAGAGAAGTGATTTTTCCAATACAGCCCGATCCCATTTTTAATATCCCGTAAATAAAACCGCGAGTAAGGATACAGGTTTTTGTCAGTGAACAGTTCCAAAACTTTGCGTTTGATCGAAAGGCTTTCGGCGGCAAGCAGGACCTTTTCTTTCAGGTCTTTAAAAAAATCTTTCTCGGTTTGACTGACGTATCCGATACGCGGCAGGTTGATGGTGACGACCCCAATGGAACCTGTCAGGGGATTGGCCCCAAAAAGGCCGCCGCCTCGCTTTAAAAGCTCCCGGTTGTCCAGGCGCAGCCGACAGCACATGGAGCGGGCATCTTCAGGCGCCATGTCAGAATTAACAAAATTTGAAAAATAGGGAATCCCGTACTTTGCGGTCATTTTCCAGACCATCTCCAGGTTTGGATTGGCCCAATCAAAATCAGCCGTAATATTGTATGTGGGAATCGGAAATGTAAAGACCCTCCCTTTGGCGTCTCCTTCCATCATGACTTCGGCGAAGGCTTTATTTAACAAATCCATCTCCGGCTGAAACTCGCCATAGGTTTCTTGTCTTTCGATACCGCCGATAATCACAGACTGATCCTTTAAAACGGCTGAAACGTTTAAATCCAGAGTGATATTGGTAAAAGGCGTCTGAAATCCAACCCGGGTCGGAATATTGATGTTAAAAATAAATTCCTGCATGGCTTGCTTGACCTCATCGTAATCAAGCCGGTCATAACGGATAAAGGGCGCCAGAAGTGTGTCAAAATTGGAAATCGCCTGGGCACCGGCAGCCTCTCCCTGCAGGGTATAGAAAAAATTGACAACCTGCCCCAGAGCGGACCGCAGATGCTTGGGCGGAGCGCTTTCAATCTTGCCTTCGACCCCCTTAAAACCCTGTCGCAGCAAGTCCTGCAGATCCCAACCGACGCAGTAAACCGATAAGAGATTTAGATCGTGAATGTGAAAATCACCGCTCTTATGAGCCTGCCGGATTTCAGGTGGATAAATAGAATTTAGCCAGTATTCGGATGTAACCTCCGATGAAATATAATTGTTCAGGCCCTGCAGCGAATAGCACATATTGCTGTTTTCTTTAATTTTCCAATCAAGCTTTTGAATATAATGATTTACCAGATCCACATTGGCTTTGGTGGTAATCTGTCTGATTTGGGCATGCTGCTCGCGGTATAAAATATACGCCTTAGCAGTTTTAAAGAAGGGTGAGTCCAGCAGCACGGCCTCAACAATGTCTTGGATCTCCTCCACCTCGGGCGCCGGATCCAGCTGTAGCTCGTGAGCTAAGGTCAAAACCCGCAAAGTTAGTTTTTTAGCTTCTTTTTCCCCGAATTCGCCGGTCGCGTTTCCTGCTTTAGCAATCGCAGCAGTAATTTTGGATGAATCGAAGTCGACCACCCTTCCGTCTCTTTTTTTTATACTTTCAAGCACTTAAGTCACCTCACCTCTGTTTATGTTTATAAAAAACCCATTTCCCATTCGCTTTATCAATCATCGGACCAAAGCGTTCTACCCGGCACATATCGGGTAGGTATCCTCTAAGGCTGATTTCAAGAATTCACGTATGGGTGGTAGCTGCTGACAGAAAGGTCTAAGATCGAATGACCGAAAGAAAAGGGCCTATCAAGGCCCCCTAAGTGTAAAATAGTGTCAAACTCTGTAAAATACTGTAAAATCAAAAAATATAAAAAAACCACAATATGTGGGTTTCCATCCGATTGAGTTAAATATTACCACAACATATTGACATTTGTCAATAAAAAAAATCAATATATAGTATGTTTTTTAAGAACAGATAATAAACTAAATATATAAGTTAAATTAAAACAATACGTTATAAGTAAAATCATGAAATCTTGCGGGCACGATGTAATTCCCGGCTAACTTGTACCGCTGGAAATGATTGACTAAAAAGGGTTTCGGGGTTCTGGGTTCAGAGGTTAGGTAACAGAAGACAGATATCAGATAACAGATGACAGATGACAGATGACAAATGAAAACAGAAGAGTAGAGCAGCCCTCGACTCGGCTGAGCTCGTCGCAGGCTGCGGCTGCCTGAAACCGGGACCAGCAGCCAGAGACCAGAACCTTTGAACCTTGAAACCTAAGAATTTGTGACATCCGACCTCTGTTTTCTGTTTTCTGTACTCTGTTTTCTGTCTTCTGACATCTGTCTTCTTACTTTGGTGTTATCCAGATATAGTCCCCCACCCCCAGCTCAACCTCCTCCCCCGCTGAAGCCAGGTAAATCGTTCGAAATGAAGCGCCGGTGCGACGAAAGGTCCGGTCCGGAATACCGTATTTGTATTGGATATGTCCGTTTCCCGCCAGAATAACCATCTTTTTCCCGCCCAAATCAGAAGTGATGGATTCCGCCATGACTTCATCCCATACGGACTGAGCCATATAAAAATCATCGAATTTGACGCTGCTTTTAAAATGATGTTGCTTAAATACTTGCTCCACATAGTTCCGATGGGCCGTATTTAAGGTGTCAATCTCCTTGGGAAGATATTGCTTGTCGGTATCAGACAAATTGTCAATTCCACCAACCCGAATGCGGGAAAGGATATAATGGGGAATGTTCAAGGCAACAATTTTGATTCTGTTTTCCTTTATGAAAAGGAGAATATCCTTGTACAATGAAAAATCATACCTCCAGTTTGCATACCAGTGCGCTTTTCGCAAAAATATATCTTCTCCCAGCACACCGGCAGACCATAAATCCAGCACCGGCTGGTAGGAACGGTCAAACATTTCCATTCCAACCTCCAGGGAAGGGTGGTTCTTAAAGACGGTCTGAATTATTTTTAGCTGGATGGCATGGTGTGAGTGGTTGGTGTGCTTTTCTCCGATAAAAACAATTTGACTGCGGTTTAAATCTTTCATCAGTTCATCAAAAGTGACCGTCTTTCCTGTTTTCGCTGAAATAATACTGTCCTGTTCAACGGCCGTTGATGTATCTTTGATCAATACCGTATTCTGTTTCACGGCGCATCCCCATAAGAAACTTATCCAAATAAAGCTTATCATAAGACGGCTGATAAACGAAAATGTTTTCCTTTTCCCATTAATTTTTCGGTACATGTCTTCACCTTGATTTTTCACGTTTAGAAAGGTAAGATTGGAAAAAAGTTAAAGCAGCCTGTCATTTTGCAAAAAAAAACGCAAGCTGAACAACAATCGGGCATTAGACGATTAAAAGCGGTTATGAAACCGCTTCTAAATCGAATCTCCAATTTCAACTTAAACCTAAGTTGAGCGATTGTCGAGGTTGCCGCCCCGGTGAAATAGGCTTCGCATTTCACTGGGCAGGCAGATACAAGGAAGATGTTGTTCCGCTATCGTCATGCGGGATGACATTTGACGCAGTAGATGCGGTAAGATCGGCAATCCCGACTTGTTGGGGCGTAGCTAATAGCGAAGACCAAAGGGTTTCAAATTTTAAAAATATAAATCGATCGTTCGACCCCGAGGCTCTCGACGGGTAGAATTCATTTAAAATAAGACAAAAGTATCTCTTTTTAAAATTTGAAACGCTCAATTTAGGTTAAAATCACATTACGATGCCTTTTAATAAAGATCCGGTATTTAGAAAAGCGATCATTCCCTGGTACAATTCAAAGACGGCTTATATCATTGTGATCGTATTTATGCTACTGGTGTTTTTATTTGCGTTGGCAGGTATTTCGGTAGCCAGTGAATATCCCGCATACAATGGTTATGTCTGGGTGCCTATAATATTGCTTGTATTGAGCGCAGGAATCATCATCACCACAATGGCCCGCCTGATAAAACGCTATCCCCGCAAATCCGCCAGATAACAGTACCTCACATGGCAAAAAGTTAGATTTCCAGAACATTATGCGCTATCGTAATTACTGTTTTCTAAAAGCGGATAAACCAGCTCAATGAAGTGGTGAATAATCTGAGCGGTCGCCCCCCATATTACGACATCCTCATACGGATATTCAAGTTCGCGAAGGTCCGGCCTACGCTCATGATAGTGTTTAACTTGATGAATTCTAAACATCTTTCTCAGTGGCAGTTCAAGGATTCTGGAAATTTCGGTGGAATCATATCGAAGGGGGCCCTTACCATTCCAGAGCCCGATGAAGGCCTCAATGTCCCTGGGTCTGGTGAGGGTTTGGAAATGTCCGATGGAGCCGATGAAATCAACCTGATCTCTGCTGATATTCAGCTCTTCTTCCAGCTCCCGGAAAGCGGCCGCAACCGGACCGGCATCTGTTCTTTCCAGGTGGCCTCCCGGCAGGGCCACCTGGTTTCGCCAGGGGTAACCTTCCGTATCTGATTTTTGAATGGCCAAAATACGCGGGTCCGACCTGTTGAAAAGCAGCAAAAATACAGACGCAGGCATATACGAATCACCCGCAGGCGGTCCACTTGGAGCGGAATTGAGGATTATTTCCTTTAGGCGCGAATAGTCGATCATTCTAAATCCTTTTCGAGTCAACGACCACCCGCATATAGCGGGTGGCTTGAATTTTCGGCCATAGGCCGGAAAGGCAAAAGCACGTCAGTGCTTTATACCGTTGCGGTTGGAACCGGGTGCTTCGCACCCGGTTTGAAAACAACCCATAATACCCTTCGCTCGCTCACCTATTGCAAAAGGCGACTGCTAAGCATGGTTTTCTATCATGGAGATCCACTGGCCGTAAAGGTTAAGAATGGAAGAACATAAAGGAGATGATTATTTTTGAGAGCGCATGGCCAAAATTGATTTTAAAATAAATTTTAATTGTTCCGCTGTTATGTAGCCGGGGCGACGGCCGATAATTTCGCCATCTTCAGCGATAAAAATAGTGTCCGGCAGGCCTCTGACACGGTAAAAGTCGGATGTATTTCTTTCTTTGTCATAATCGACTTTAATAGCTATAAAATTTTCGTTAAGGGCAGAAATCACAGCCGGATCTTTAAAGGTTTGGTTGTCCATTACCCCGCAATAGTAGCACCAATCCGCCGAAAAATGTAAAAATACTCTCTTTTTCTCAAATTTCCCGCGGGCCATTCCGTTATCATAGGAATGCCATTGAATCTCTCGCATCTTGGTTGAAGATACAGAACCATTGCTAAAAAATAGCACTGAAACAAATAAGGACAGAATGATTAAACCACAGGTTTTAAGCTTCATTCAATTCCTCGTTATCGTAGATGGATTAACCGCTGGATCGAATTCATCTAGAGCCTATCTTAAAAATAGTCGATCACAGCTTTGGGTTGGATTCTAGCGAAGTTTATCACTAATCTTTTACTCTATCGAATTTGGTAATTACGATTTTGGAGAAATAACCTGCCGGTTTGAATACGCATCGGTAATCGTTTGTAAAGTCTGGCAGGTCTAAATCACGGCAGGTCAATTTACGCTGGCGGATCGACGGGGCAATTATTGGAAAAGTTTTTAATCATTATTTCACCCAGTTCCTTGGAACGGTTTGTTGCAACCTCCACAGCATTAATTAGCGTGGTGCGTAGCCCGCCTGCTTCAAGGGTGGCCAAACCGGCAATGGCCGTACCCCCCGGAGATGTCACTCTATCTCTGAGCTGGCCCGGATGTTCCTGGGTCTCCATCAACATCTTTGCGGCTCCCAGAACCGTTTGCGCGGACAGAAAGAACGCATCCTGGCGCGACAATCCCACTTTTACGCCGGCATCAGACAGGGCTTCAACGATCAAAAAAATATAGGCCGGACCACTGCCGCTTAAACCGGTAATCGCATCCATCAGGTAATTTTCGGGAATAAACACGGTCTTACCGATGGAATCGAAAATGACCATCGCAAGCTCTATATCCTCTTTGCTGGCGTGATTTCCGGCCGCAACGGCTGTGGCCGCTTCTTTAACCGCTGCCGCAATGTTGGGCATGACCCGGATCAGGCGCAGCTCTTTATTGAGACAGGATTCGATGGCCTCCATGGGAACACCGGCGGCAATGGAAATGATCAGTTTGGACATATCGAGTTTTTCGGCGGTTTCGTTGAGAACGGCCGCCATAATTTGAGGTTTAACAGCATAAATGACGATGTCTGAATTCGTCACTGCTTCCAGATTGTTGGTTGTGGTTTGGACCCCGTATTTTTTCTGTATGTCTTTTAGCTTGGCATCGCTCACATCCGTGCAGATTATTTTTTTCGGACTGGATGAACCCGAGCCGATAAGACCGCTGACAAGGGCTTCACCCATATTTCCGGTGCCGATAATGCAGATTTTTTTGTTGTTTAACATGATTTTTCACTCCGATCGTGTGATGAATTCGTAAAACTGCAGTTCGACAAAAATGGTAGCCGCAGAATGAATGGTACCCGTTAAGAAAATTTTCCCTAAAATTTCTGCAATTTATGTCCTGCATTTGCGTAAGTCAAGCAAATAATAACGCCTCTTTCAGTTATGACTACATTCATATCATCCGGGCAGATTACAGCTTGACATGGTTTTAGATAAATATTAGAATGGTCTAACCATTATAACGCAGTATGGATGACAGGACAGCACTGACCGATACCGCCCGAGTCAACGGCCACCCGCACAGCGGGTGGCTTGGATTTTACCGCCATAGGCGGGAAAAGACAGGGGCGCGAAGTGCCCCAATCGTTGCGGGTGTAACCGGGTGCTTTGCACCCGGTTTGGAAAACCCAATCATCCATTAAATACGAAAGGAAGATCGCGCATGTTCCAAACCGCCAAGCAAACCAAGATTTTTCAGGATGTCGTGGGACAAATTCAGGAAGCTATCCTCGATGGCCGGCTCAAAACCGGAGATACCCTTCCTTCTGAAAGACAGCTGAAGGAAATATTTAATATCAGTCGCGGCACATTGCGCGAAGCGCTGCGGGTTCTGGAACAAAAGGGCTTAATCGAAATCAAACTCGGTGTCGGCGGCGGTTCGGTGGTCAAAGACGTAAATGCGGATCAGATCAGCGAAAGTCTCGGGTTGCTGATCCGGTCTCAAAAGGTCTCATTGAATCATCTGGCTGAATTTCGCGAAGATGTCGAAGGCATCGTCGCCGCCCGTGCAGCCGGAAGACGCAGCAATACAGACATATTAGGTCTCAAAGAGTTTCTGGCCAAGGCCCGTAAATGTATTGAGGGCGGCACATCACAAAGGGATGCCTTTATTGAAATTGACAAACAGATTCATATGACCCTCGCACGGATCGCTGAAAATCCGATTTATATATCCGTACTGCACTCGGTTCATGATAACATCCATCGTTATTATGATCAGTTTCTTCCCATGGATGGACCGGAGTTGCAGGAAAACTATCAAGATCTTTGCAACCTTGTAAAGGCGGTGGAAAAAGGGCAGGCGGACTATGCCCGCCGACTGGCCCGTGATCATGTTCACCGGTTCAATCAGTATATGAGAAGCAGAGAGCAGGCAGAAGAAGCAAAGTCAGACTACAGTTTAGAACATGCCTACAGTGCCTGAAAAGTTGAGAATGTCAATGCTAATCGAACTCCACTCCGGTCACATGACTGACTGCATTCCTTATCTGTCATCGCACTTCTAGTTCACTCTGAGCTCATCTTTAGCTCATCTTACCTCTCGACACTCGATTGGCACCTCGAAACCAGAATAAATGATCACGCTACCAAAATAAATTAAATTCGAAGGCACACCCCATGTCCCTAAAACGCATCACCAAGCATCCGATTCTGGAAATTCGCGAAAATATAGAAGTAACGTTTGCCTGGAATGGCAAAAAACTGACCGGGTACCAGGGCGAGATGATATCCTCGGCTCTGTTTGCCAACGGCATCCATATTTTCGGCCACCATCCTAAAGATAACAGCCCCCAGGGCATGTTTTGCGCCAATGGCCAATGCTCTCAATGCCTGGTAATCGCCGATGGTCTGCCGGTCAAATCGTGCATGACACCCCTAGCGGAAGCAATGAAGATTAAAAGCGTTGAAGGCCTTCCCAAACTTCCGGAGGATGATGTTGAACCCCGAATCCAATCGGTGGCTACCAGAGACGTGGAAGTTTTGGTCATCGGCGCCGGGCCGGCCGGTCTGGCAGCAGCGGTCGAACTCGGCAAGCTCGGTGTCGACACCTTAATCATCGATGATAAAGACCGTCCCGGTGGAAAACTTGTGCTACAAACCCACAAATTCTTTGGTTCGGTTGAAGATTCCTACGCCGGAACCCGGGGATTTGAGATCGCGACCATTTTAGAAGAAGAGATTGACAAACTCGAATCCGTTGACATCTGGCTCAATACCACAGCGGTCGCTGTTTTTTCAGATAAAATCGTCGGTGCCGTTAAAGGTGTTAAAAGCAGCCGCTACAAGCAAATAAAGCCTCAAAAGCTGCTGATTGCCACCGGTGCCAGGGAAAAAATGCTATCGTTTCCGGGAAACACCCTGCCGGGGGTGTACGGGGCCGGCGCGTTCCAGACACTCGTCAATCGCGATCTGGTAAAGTCCTCTGAAAAAGTGCTCATTGTCGGCGGTGGCAATGTGGGTTTGATCGCCGGTTATCACGCCATCCAGGCGGGCATCGAAGTGGTTGCACTCATTGAAGCCTTGCCGCAGGTGGGCGGCTACAAAGTCCATGCCGATAAACTCAAGCGACTGGGAGTACCGATTTTAACCCATCACACCGTCGTGGCTGCCAGCGGTAAAGACAAGGTGGAATTGGTCACGGTTGCCCGGCTGGACGCGGATTGGAACGTTGTTCCCAAAACGCATAAAACCTTTGAAGTGGATACCGTCCTGATCGCCGTCGGCCTGGCCGAAGTAAACGAATTTTATATAAAAGCAAAGAAATGGGGGATGGATGCCTTTTGTGCCGGAGACGCCCGGGAAATCGCCGAAGCATCTGCGGCCATGTTCACCGGAAAGATCGAGGGTTTGAAAATTGCACAATCCCTCGGGTTGCCGGTCGGCGAAATTCCCAGTGAGTGGGATCAGAAAGCCACCATTTTAAAATCCAAGCCCGGTCCCGCAGTTAGCCGCAAACACCCGGTCCGGGAGCAGGGGGTGTTTCCGATTTTTCACTGCTATCAGGAAGTACCCTGCAATCCCTGCACATCGGTATGCCCGGTCGGCGCCATTCGAACCGAGCAAGACGAAATTACCGGCTTGCCCTATATAACGGATTTAGATGCCTGCACCGGCTGCGGGAGCTGCGTTGCCGTTTGCCCGGGTCTGTCGATGATTCTGGTCGATTACCGTGACGATCCCGAGCACCCATGGGTTACCTTGCCTTATGAAATCGGGCGCGAGCGGGTTGAAGTCGGTCAGAAGATCCCGATTACCGATGTGGACGGGGCGATCCTGGGATATTATCCGGTGGAAAAAATATCGGTCCGACGCAAATACCCGGGAACGTTATTGATACAGGCTAAGGTGGATAAAAACGTTGCCAAAGCGGCCATGGGAATCTGGGTGCAGGAAAAACAAATTGAGCCTTCCACAATTTATGAGAAAGAACTACCACCGGATGACGCCATTGTCTGTCGCTGTGAACGCATAACGGCCGGGGAAATAAAAGCGGCCATCCGCAATGGCGTCAGAGATATGAATCAGCTAAAAGCCTTAACCCGGGTCGGAATGGGGGCCTGCGGCTCAAAGACTTGCCGGCCGATGATCTGGCGGATATTCAAAGAAGAAGGTATTGAGCTTGGCACGGTCACCGATAGAGTCGATCGGCCTCTGTTTGTAGAGGTTCCCATTGGTATGCTGGCCGGAGCCCACGGAGGTGGCCACCTTGAAGACAAGTGAGGTTATCATTGTCGGCGCCGGATCGGTAGGTGTGCCGACAGCCATGGCATTAGGCGAACTGGGCATCAAGGCCCGGGTGATCGACATGCATCCTTCACCGGGCCAGGGAGAAAATAAGCACGCCATTGGCGGCATACGGGCGACCCATTCGGATCCGGGAAAAATCCTTACCTGCAGTCGTTCTCTCGAAATTTTTACGAGCTGGGAAAAACTATACGGTGACAACATCGAATGGCTTAAAGGCGGCTATGCCTTTCCGGTTTACCGCAAAACCGATGAAACGATGCTAAAAAAGCTGCTGCCCGTCCAGAAGAAATACGGGCTCAACATTGATTATCTGGGACCAAAAGAAATACAGCAGGTTATACCCGGTATAAATCCCCAGGGATTGCGAGGGGGCACCTTCTCACCGGATGATGGCTCGATCTCGCCTTTATTGACAGTAAACGCCTTTTATCGCAGGGCAGTTGATCTGGGTGTAGCGTTTCACTTTAAGGAACGCGTCAGCAAAATCCAGGTTAAAGACGGCAGGGTCATCGGCGTGGAAACCGATCAGACCAGATACGCGGCTCCGGTAGTCGTTGATGCGGCCGGACCTTTTTCAACCGAACTGGGCCGGACCGTGGGTGTCGACATTCCGGTGGTTCCAGATTCCCACGAGAGCGCCATCACCGAACCGGTGAAGCCGTTTTTTAGATGCATGGTGGTGGACATCCGTCCCGCGCCGGGATCCAAGAATTTTTATTTTTATCAAAATCTGCACGGACAGGTGATTTTTTGTATGACGCCCGATCCGCCCATCATTGGAACCGCAAAAGGCGAAACCTCTGTATTTCTTCCCCAGGTGTGTGCCCGCATCGTCCACCTCCTTCCCCGATTGAAAAACTTAAGGGTGCGCAGAACCTGGCGCGGTCTTTACCCGATGACCCCGGACGGATCCCCGGTAGTGGGGTGGAACCGGCAGGTCAACGGCTTGCTGCACGCCACGGGCATGTGCGGCCAGGGCCTGATGCTGGGGCCGGGTACGGGAGAGATGGTGGCCCGGATGATTGCGGATCAAACCACCGATGATGATCAAATGGTTTTAGAAGAGTTTTCGCCCTACAGGAAATTTGTGGGTGAAGAAGCACTCAAGTGAGGCGCACCGCCGCCGCTTAATTTGTCAAATGGTCGATTAGTTAAATAGTCAAAAAGGATAATATCCGATAACTAATTGACTATTCAACGATTTAACTATTCAACTAAAATGGACGATTTAACGAAAAATGAGGCTTGATTGCGAATTGGCTTAAATGTATAAAGGAAGTTTGCAATCTTTAAAAGAAGCCAGAGACCAGCGACCAGATGCCAGTAGCCAGCAGCTCTCAACACCGATACTTTGTGCGAAACGAATCAAATAATATTTATGGCAAACCCAATTTGGGTTTAAAGGAGTAAGGACATGCCCGATTACGATTTAAAGGAAGTTAAAGCCCTAAATTACAAAAGACCGGATATTGTAAACGGCTACACCGATCAAACCTTATATTTAAATCTTTCTGATCACAAGATTGCCATTAAGCCGGTCGCTGAAAAAACCAAAAAAACGTTTACCGGCGGCAAAGGATATAATCTCTGGCTGCTTTGGAATGCGGTTCAGCCGAACACTAAGTGGAATGATCCTGAAAATGCACTGTGCATTGCTGCCGGTCCATTAGGCGGCACTCCTATTTATCCGGGTTCAGGTAAAAGTATTGTCGCAACCCTGTCACCGACAACCGCATCGGTGATGGATTCCAACGTGGGCGGCTATTTCGGCCCGTATCTCAAATTTTCGGGTTTCGATGCCCTGGAAATCCAGGGCAAAAGCTCAAAAGAGATCGTTGTTTTTATCGACGGCGTCAATCAAAAAATTCAGATCTTTGAAACCAGTGGTCTGCCGCAAAACGCCTATGAACTGTCTGCAGTTTTGACCGAACACTTTGGCCAGGGAAAACCCCGCAACATCTCGGTTGTTTCAGCGGGCCCCGGGGCCAAAAACACTTTGATCGGATGCCTGAATTTTACCTGGTATGATCCCAAACGCAAACGCGCCCGTTACAAGCAAGCAGGCCGCGGAGGCGTCGGGACCGTTTTTGCCGACAAAGGATTGAAAGCGGTGGTGGCTTGCTGGAACAACGTCACCGCCGACACCAATAATCCGGCGGATAAAGCCCGCTTGAAAAATGTGGCCAAATTGCATTCACGCGAAATTGCGGAACTGGATCCCAAGCAAAACGAAATGGCTAAAATCGGTACCATCCATCTGGTCACTATCATGAACGACCACGACTTGCTTCCCACCCATAATTTTCGTTACGGCCAACACCCTCAGGCCCCCAATTTAGGCCAGGAAGTTTACCGACGACTTTTTGATCCGGGCTTTGACGGCTGCTGGATGGGCTGTACTGTCGCCTGCTCGCACGGAATCAAGGGTTTTGTACCGCTGACCGGACCCTATAAAGGCAAAGCGGTTTTTGTCGACGGGCCGGAATATGAAACCGTCGCAGGATGCGGCTCCAATCTGGGTATTTTTGATCCCCACACCGTCGCTGAAATGAATTTTTACTGTGATGCGTACGGTCTGGATACGATTTCAGTGGGCACCGGCATCGCCTTTGTCATGGAATGCTTTGAAATGGGACTGATCAACGAGACCCATACCGGCGGCATGGAGCTTCGCTTCGGCAACCGGCTCGGCGCCCTGGAGCTGGTACATCAAATGGCGAATGCAGAAGGCTTCGGTCAAATTGTCGGGCAGGGGGTGCGCAAAATGAAAGCCATTTTTGCGAAAGATTTTAATGCGGATCCGGATATCATGCAAGACATCGGTATGGAAGCCAAGGGATTGGAGTTCTCAGAATACATGACCAAAGAATCTTTAGCCCAGCAGGGTGGCTACGGTCTGGCGCTAAAAGGTCCCCAGCACGATGAGGCCTGGTTGATATTTCTGGATATGGTACACAACTTTATGCCCTCTTTCGAGCAGAAAGCCGAGGCGCTGCACTGGTTCCCCATGTTTCGAACATGGTTCGGGCTTTGCGGCCTGTGCAAACTGCCCTGGAATGACATTATACCGGAAGACAATAAAGATGCCGACGAACCGGCCAAAGTGATAAAACATGTCCAATGGTATGCGGACTACTTCAGTGCCATTACCGGCAACGAGATGGGTCCCGATGATCTGATTAAAATGAGTGAAACCGTCTATAACTTTCAGCGGATATTTAACCTGCGAATGGGTTTTGGCCGCCGCCAGCAGGACGATATCCCATACCGGGCTGTCGGACCTGTCACAGAGGAGGAATATGAATCCAGGGCAGAGCGCTACGATAACCAGCTTGTCAAAACCTACAATGTGGATATTGACGGCAAAAGTACCACCGAAAAAATGGCGATCCTGCGCAAATTTCGCGAAGAACAGTATGAAAAACTAAAAGATGCCGTCTATAAACGCAGAGGATGGACATCGGACGGTATCCCGACCCAGAAAACCGCCGAGCGTCTGGGGATCGATTTTCCAGAAGTTATGGAATTACTCAAAGCAAAGGGAGTTAATTCATGATTCAGGTGGCCGGCAAACAGCATCCCTGGCACGATGGGATGACGGTTTCAGACCTCCTGAAGGAACTAGACGATCCGCATCCCTATGCGGTGGTACGCATCAACGAGCAGTATGTATCCAGACCCAATTTTGAACAAACAATCATCCCCGATGATGCCGAAGTTTTTTTAATTCCGATGATTGCCGGCGGGTAAGCTGGCCTTTGCAAAGGGCAGAGGCAAATCGCAGAGAGAAAGCGATCACATTGTTTGATAGAAGCTGGAGTGCTGGAGCTATCCACAATTTGGATTTTGGATTTCGGATTTTGGATTTAAGAACAGACTGACCCGCTACACAATTGGGTTCCAGTTTTTTCAATCCGCAATCTAAATTCCAAAATCTAAAATCAACATGACTCCGCCAACCCCGGCCAATTCTTAACAGTTCCCTGAAGTCGATGCACGCCCCAGAATTTGCAATCCAGTTAAGGATGTGATATTCTTAATAATCATTCACATATTGATTTTGTACCGCTTTCCATAATAATGTTCCCAATAACCGAATTGCGGCATAAGGGGTTGTAGAAAAAAAACGTTTGAATACTGCAACGTTTTTTTGACATCCCCTACTTACCGCTTTCCATAATAATGTTCCCAATAACCGAATTGCGGCATAAGGGGTTGTAGAAAAAAACGTTTCAATTCCGCAACGTTTTTTTGACATCCCCTATATACCGCTTTCCATAATAATGTCCCGAATAACGGAATTGCGGCATAAGGGGTTGTAGAAAAAAACGTTTGAATACCGAGACATTTTTTTTGACAACCCCTATAGGGCCCAGAAAAAAATAAGCGAGCGCATGCGAATGCCTGGGCTCAAGTTTTTACCTTTGGGGCCCGATATAAGCTTTGTACCGCTTTCCATAATAATGTTCCCAATAACCGAATTGCGGCATAAGGGGTTGTAGAAAAAAAACGTTTGAATACTGCAACGTTTTTTTGACAACCACTATATAATATCCGGGCCGAAAGCCCTTGTTCTTTGTCAAATGTTATCGGCTTCAGGCGGATAACGTATCAACGCAAGAGCGGATCGATGGTTCAAGCGATACGGCTATCTGTTTAAGGGGATTATCGTCCACCGACCTGTAATAAAGTACCGCAGGAGCTGTTGTGAAGGCGGCACCTGCCAACGCCGGGGATAGCGGCTTACCCTTTGATTTCACGTGAAATACCTTGACTTATCTTGGATTATGTAATTAATTTTAAGCACCTACTCGATTTAGCCTGAAAACTTCGTTTTTAAATCAACCAAGAGGTCAGGATTCACATGCTCGTTCTAGGAAATCTTTTTATTGCGGTGGCCACGGTGATTGATTATGTGCTGGTTATTTTTATGTTCATCACAATTGCCAGAGCGGTTCTGTCATGGGTAAGCCCGGATCCATATAATCCGATCGTGCGTTTTATTCATAATGTAACGGAACCGGTGCTTTATCAAATTCGCAAAAGACTGCCGATGATGTACGGCGGCATCGATTTTTCTCCGATTATTGTGATTCTGATTATCATCTTTTTGCGAATCTTTGTGGTCGAGAGTCTGAAGGGATTGGCTGGATCTATAGGATAAGAGGAAAGGCAGGTGAAGACCAATGAAAATTACTCCCCTTGACATCCAACAGCAGCAATTTAAAACCCGATTCCGAGGATTTGATATCAGAGAGGTTGATGCGTTCCTCGAGCAAATGGCCGAAGCCTTCGAGACCTTGCAAAAAGATAACCAAAACCGGAGTGAGGAGGTCCGGCGTCTGGAACTTGAAATCCAGGGTTACAAAAAGCGGGAAGAAACTTTCAAGCGCGCTTTGCTTAATTCTCAAAAAGTGTTGGACCAGATGAAGGACAACGCACTCAAATCGGCCGAATTGATCATCGCAGAAGCGGAAGTGAAAGCTGAGAAAATTTTGAACAAAGCCCACAATCGATTGGCACAACTGCACGAGGATATAGCAGAGTTGAAACGGCAGCGTACCCAGATTGAAGTCCAGATCAGTTCGATCATCGAAGCGCACTCCAGATTGCTTGAAATCGGAAAAGAAGGCATGAAGGAATCGGACGAAGAAGATGCCAAGGTCAGATTACTAAAAAGATCGCCTTAACGATTCGATTTCAAAAGCATGGTGTACTTGATTAAACCGCCTGAAACGAAAGCGGGGGGCAGCGGGCGCCTTGTGTGCAGTGCTTCCCGAAGATCAAGCCTATAGGTCCGGCTTTCGTTTCAGGCGGTTTGATCATGGCCCGAGCTCTTTTTCTTAAAACGAAAATCTGGGCAAATCATTAAACTTTATATTTGTGTTTCTGAAACTAGGAGCGGTTAATGGCAAAAATTGATGCTTTTTTTAAATTGATGAATGAACAGGGGGCGTCGGACCTTCATCTGGTATCGGGTCAACCTCCTGCACTTAGAATCAGAGGCGACATTGAAAGGATAAAGTATAAGGTCCTGAATAGCGATGACCTCAGAAGCATGCTTTACGAAATATCTCCTGAACACAAAATTAAAATATTTGAGGAAACAGGGGATGTTGATTTTGCCTATGAAATACCGGGCCTGGCCAGATACCGTGCCAATTTTTTTATGCAAAGAAATGGCGTCGGAGCGGTCTTCCGGGAAATTCCAAGCACCATCATAACAGCTGATCAACTGGGCCTGCCACCGGTGGTATCAAAATTGGCCACCCTCCCCAGAGGTCTGGTTCTGGTGACCGGTCCGACCGGCAGCGGCAAATCGACCACCCTGGCATCCATCATCGATGTCGCCAATCGTGCGCGCAAGGATCATATCATCACGGTCGAAGACCCCATCGAATTTGTCCATCAGAGTCACAGCTGCATTGTCAACCACCGCGAGGTGGGAATGCATACCGAAACATTTGCTTCGGCGCTGCGCGGCGCCTTGCGTGAAGACCCGGACATTATTCTGGTTGGCGAAATGCGCGATCTTGAAACCATATCGCTGGCCGTTGAAGCCGCTTCAACCGGCCACCTGGTTTTCTCAACTCTGCATACATCCAGTGCCTATAAAACCGTTGATCGGGTTATCGAAGTCTTTCCGTCCAGCGAACAACCTTTGATTCGCTCTACCCTGGCGGACGGGCTTCGGGCAGTAATCGCTCAAACTCTTTTTAAACGCATAGACAAAAAAGGGTCGTATCGTCGCTCTTGAAATTTTAATTGCTAATCCGGCAGTTCGAAATCTTATACGTGAGGGTAAAACCCATCAGATACCGTCGATGATTCAAACCGGAAAAAAATACGGCATGGTCTTATTGGATGACTACATCATGGAGTTGTATAAAGCGAATAAAATCAGTGCCGATGAAGCTTATGCGAAAGCGAATGAAAAAGCCAAATTCAGACCGTTGCTCCAGACGCCACCGACGGACTTTACCGAAGTCTGATAGGGACAAATTGAATAAAGCAAATTTTTTGAACATATTTTTATTTAACCACAAAGGACACAAAGGTCAGATTTTTAAATTTTGTTTTAATCTTAGTGCAACTTTGTGTCCTTTGTGGTGATTTCTGGAACATCATCTGGTTCGCTAACCCATTATATAAGATAACAAAGGATGCACCATGAAAAAACAAGAAATCGATCATATTCTTGTAAAAATGCTTGATTATCACAGGGAGGTATCGGACCTGAACTTTACGGTAGGGCAAACCCGTTGCAGGTGGAAAGTGCCGGCGAACTGATTCCGGTGGAAGTTAAACCCAACTTTAAAGCACTTAGCCCCCGTTTCAGACCGAAGTCATTTCCATGAATCTCATCAACCAGGACCGCCGCCTGACGCAGGCGCTACTTAGCACCGGCTCCTGTGACATGTCTTACAGTTTGCCCGGGCAAAGCTCGCTTCAGGGTTAATATATTTTCCCAAGGTGCCAACCTGTCCATCGTTTTACGAAAACTGGAATCCAAAATTCCCGACGATCGAAGAGAGGGAACTGCCCGAAAACCATGTTCCAGATTGCCAAGGAAATAAATGGTATCGTGTTTGTCACCGGTGCCACCGGCTCCGGTAAAACAACTACCCTGGCTGCCATACTGGATGAGATCAATGAAAACAAATCCGTCCATATTATTACTCTGGAAGACCCGGTTGAATATCAGCACCCCCATAAAAAATCCACCTTTAACCAGCGTGAGCTGGGAATGGATTTTGACACCTATGCCCACGGTTTGCGTGCCGCTCTGCGACAAGCTCCCAAGGTGATTCTGGTCGGCGAGATGCGCGACCGGGAAACCATCGAGATCGGTATGCGTGCGGGGGAAACCGGACATTTAGTTCTAACCACTTTGCACACCGTTGATGCCGGCTCCACGGTCAACCGTATTCTCGGGTATGTTCTCCATCGAGGAGGCAAAACAAATCCGGATTCGCTTGGCCGACACCATGCGCTTTATTGTATCCCAACGGTTGCTGCCCCAGGTCGGGGGTGGGCGCGTTGCAACGTTTGAAATTTTAGGGACCAACCTGAGGGTAAAGGACTTAATTCTGAACGGTGAGTCAGAGGGAAAAACCTTCTACGAAATCATGGAAGCCAGCAATGCATTTGGGATGATCACCTTCGATCAGCACATTATCGGGCTGTACGAACAGGGGTTGATTACCCATGAAAATGCTTTGGGCTTATTGCTCCCATCGAGGGAGTTGTGGGTCGCGGCATCGATGCTATCAAGAGTGCCCGTGGAGAGGCTACTACGGATATAGGCAAACTTGAGATCGATCGAGGCTACGCCAAATCAGGATGATTTGATCATCCGCCATCGGACAACGCGCTCGACAGGTCGCCCATGATCAAAGCGCTTTTCAGAAAACCCCTAATTTAGGGAGGTTAAAGAATACCCGTCATGAATATTATCTGTGACAACTGTCAAAGCAAATTCAGAATACCGGATGAAAAAATCCCTTCCGGCAGAAGAACCACTGTTCCCTGCCCCAAATGTAAAGGCAAGATCTCGCTGGGCCCTAAAACAGGTGCAGCCGGCCGCGGGGTCAACTTTGTCGATACCGATTCAAACGGTTCCTATAATGCCGCCGAGAAGCCGTTTGACTTTATAGAAGAAGAAGGTCTGACCGCCCTGGTGTGCGAATCGAATCCATTGGTGCGAAAGACCATCACCGAGGCGTTGGAATTGATGGAATACCAGATTACCGGGGCCGAAAGTACCCGCGACGCGCTCAAAAGAATGCGCTATCACAATTACGATCTATTTGTTGTCAGCGAAACTTTTGACACAGAAAATCCGGAGTCCAACGGCATATTGCTGTATCTGGAAAGGCTCGGCATGGCCGTGCGTCGCAACATGTTTGTCGCTTTAATCAGCGACAGATTTCGGACCATGGACAACATGATGGCGTTAAATAAGAGCGTTAATTTAATCATTAACATCAAAAATGTTGACGATCTCGGCAAAATTTTGAGCCGCGGAATCACCGATAATGAATTTTTCTACCGGGTGCTGAAGGGGACGCTTAAAGAGGTCGGCCGCGCCTAATAAGGTTCGGAAGGAAATGGCCCTTTTCCCGAATTGGCAGCCATCGAATACCCACCTTATATGCTTTATGTTTTCGCATAAGGAATCATTAATCCCTGACCTCATAAATTTTTTCTTTTGCATCGCCCGGGTGTAAAACCTTCACTGCTCAGGCAAACATAGCCAGTTTAATATTTTGAATATCGAACAAGGAATCCCGAACCGCAGAAGTTTATAAAAAAAAGCAATAATTTATACTTCGATATTCTGCGGTTCCTTGTTCGACTCGGCTGAGCTCGTCGCAGGCTGCGGTTCTGCGGTTCAGGATAAATGACTTCAACTCATAATAGTAATCCACCTGCTTAAGTAAGTGTCGGCTTGATGATACGAGAATATTAAAATTGATTTCCAAGACTCAAAAAATAGCAGACGATCTCTTTTTAATTCCGCTGAGTCCCCCATTAACCGGTTTTAGTGAATTTATCAGTGCCTGGTTATACCGCGGAAAAATAACGTTTCTAATTGATGTGGGCCCCTCGACAACGGCAACGGACCTTTTGCGCGCGCTGCAAGAATTAAATATTGATCACCTGGATTACATCCTGCTAACCCATATTCATCTGGATCATGCCGGTGCCATCGGACAGATTACTGACGCGTTTCCGCAAACGCCGATTATCTGTCATAAAGCCGGTATTTCCCACCTGACCGAGCCATCACAACTGTGGGGAGGCACAAAAAAGGTCCTTGGGTCAATGGCCCTGTCATACGGGCCGATACAACCGGTTGACGCCAACCGGCTTTCGGATGTGAACCAATTTAGGGCCGAAGGCGTCACCCCGATCATCACACCGGGTCACGCACCCCACCATGTGAGTTATCAGACGGACAACTACCTGTTTGCCGGTGAAACCGGCGGAATTTATGTTTCACTGCCTCAAAGGAAATTTTATTTGCGCCCGGCCACACCCCCCAGGTTCTTTCTGGATATTGCCTTACAAAGTGTTGATGCCCTCATAGCGTCTCAGCCGAAAACAATCTGCTACGCACATTTCGGCATAAATGACGACGCTTCAATGATGCTGGAGGCACACCGCGGACAGCTTTTGCTCTGGAAAGCGTTAATTAAAGACGAAATCCAGAGCCCATCAGTAAAAGACAGGACGGCTGCATGCCTGAAACGACTATTAAAGGAAGATCCGCTAATGGCGACCTTCGATCAATTGAGGCCGGACATACAGGAGCGTGAAAGATATTTCTTGAAAAACAGCATCAACGGATATTTGGGGTATCTGAGCTCAGATGTCAGATGACAGAGGTCAGACAACAGAGGACAGAAGACAGATGGTAAAACGGGAAGATGACACACCTTGGCTGTCGGCTGTTCTCTGTTTTCTGTCTTCTGACAACTATGCCATATTGTTTGCGATAACTCGCAGACCTTCCAGCGTCAGCGCCGGTTCGACCGCTTCAATCGTCCCGGAGACATCAAATAAAAGCTCGGCCAGGCCACCGGTGGCAATCACTTTCGGATCGGTTCCCATTTCGATTTTCATTCGCTGGACAATCCCATCCACAAGACCGGCATAGCCGAAAATAATTCCTGATTTTATACTATCGATGGTATCTTTGCCGATGACATTTGCCGGTGGGACAAAAATTTCAACCCGCGGCAGCTTGGATGCTTTTCTGAATAATGCCTCGGAAGCAATCCCGATTCCGGGGCTGATAGCGCCGCCAAGATATTCTCCTTTTTTTGAAATCGCATCAAATGTCGTGGCGGTGCCAAAATCAACTACGATCAGACTGGTATTGTATTTATGAAAGGCGGCCACAGCGTTGACAATCCGATCCGCACCAACTTCAGCCGGATTTTTTATCCGGATGGGCATACCGGCGCAATTTTTAGCATTGACCCATTTTGGCGCATGGCCCAGATATTTTCGGCAGAAGGCATCTAGGATGGTAACCATGGGTGGAACCACACAGGAGATAAAGGTTCGATCAACATCATGCAAATGGATATTGTCACCGGCGAAAAGACTGTGAATCAGCACATTAAACTCATCTTCAGTCGTATTTCTCTCCGTGTGGACTCGCCAGTCTTTCAGCAGCTGGCTGCCGGCATAAACTCCCAAAACCATATTGGTATTGCCAACATCGATTACCAGAAGCATAACAATTACTCCTTGTTCAGGGTTCAGAAGACAGATGTCAGAGGACAGAAGCCAGAAGCCAGAAGACAGAAGACAGAAGACAGAAGACAGAAAACAGAGAACAGAAAACAGCTGAAGTCAATGATTATCTAACTTTGTCCGGTCACATCTGACTCCTTTTATCTGTCATCCGACTTCTGTCTTCTGTATTCTGACCTCTGGCCTCAGCTTACTGGGTACGGTCGATGATCTTAACTGTAAATAATTTGGGTTCGACAATCACAAGCGATGTTTTCACCGGCAGCATAATCGTGGCACGTCTGACATAAACGCCAGGGCTTAGATCTTTAAGTTCAACAAGCACTCTGATATCCTTTTGCGGATGAAGGTTTTCGACGATTTTCTGGGGACCTTTGATTTCAATCTTTATGGTGGGAGGGGAAATGCTGAATTCAAAGGGCGTATTATGGCCTTCAACCAATATATTCGCAAATTGTCTGGTGACATTTTTTTCAGCAATATAGATCTCAGCAACAATAATTCCCGATGAAGCGCAAACTTCAAGGCCTGGCGTTAATTCCAGAGCACTTTCTTTTTTAAAGGATTCCGACCATCCGCTAACATCAATCGGTTTGGTCAAAATTTCATCAACAGAGCCCAATACCGTTTCAGGACCACACATCATTACCGTTGAAGGTTTGGCCAACAAATCGTCAACAAAAAAGCCGGCAGCGGGTTTGCCGGAAACAGAAATCCTAACCGGTACCTGCTTTTTCAGTCGGCGATCGACGCTTACGGTCAAATAGGCCGGATTGACACGGGTGATTTTAACCCCTTCGGGCAGCTGAATCATGTCAGGATTTATCGGGATCGACTCAACGCCAATCGTTACACTGGACAGGTCCAGGCGATACCTTGGCTTATTGAGCGAAAGATACTCCAGGGCCGATAGCGCCCCCTGCACTCGAACCTCAATTTCTTTAAGCGGGGGACCGACCAGTGTCAAGCCTTTCGGGAGTTTATACGCAACGATAGGAATCAGGATGTCGGTTTCATGCTCATCGGCAGATCGGACCGGCAGACAAAAAAATACCAACAGGCCCAGCAGAATCCCAAATGAAAGACCAAAGCGTCTTAAGTCATAATCACACCTTCTGTGGTTCTGATGGGCCATATTCACATAGCACGTTACATTGGAATGTTGGAATATTGGAACTCCGAAACATTTAATTAGCTTGGGCGGCCCGCATGGCATCCAAAATCCGAACAGTCGCCCGCGTGTTGGCAACATCGTGAACCCGCACGATATGGGCCCCGCATAGAACCGCCGCGGCAACGGCGGCCTGCGTACCGGTTTCAACGATCGGCAGATCCGGCGGGATATCTTCGCTATGCGCGTCTTTTAACAGTTTCCGAATAAAAGCCTTGCGGGAAGGCCCAACGAGAATGGGAACCTCTAAAGAGGCAAAGGCTTGCAAGTGTCTGATTAGGAGAAGGTTATGCGATACCGTCTTGCCGAAGCCGATTCCCGGATCAACGATGAGTTTTGATTTTGAAATGCCCTGTTTTTCGGCCCGCGCAATCGCATCCTTCAAAAAACCCGATATATCGGCGATAAGATTATCATAGGACGGTGATACTTGCATGGTTTTAGGACTGCCCAGCATGTGCATGAGAACCACCGGTGTGTCGAACGCCTTTGCCACGGCTGCCATATCGGGATCAAAGCGTAGTGCGGAAATGTCATTGATCATTGCAGCACCCGCCTCGATGGCCCGCCGGGCAACTTCGGCCTTCATGGTATCAATGGAAATTGGAATGGGCAGGTGATCGGCAAGTTTTTCGATGACCGGGATAACCCTTTCCATTTCTTCAGCGGCGGGCACCGGATCAGAAAATGGCCGGGCCGATTCGCCACCGATATCAAGGATATCGGCACCGTCGGCGGCCAGCTTTTCTCCCTGGGCGAATGCCGCGTCGTGTGTAAAAAATTTTCCGCCATCGGAAAACGAATCCGGGGTGATGTTGACAACGCCCATAATACAGGTCCGGCGACCGAATTCCATGTCATAGTTGCCCCAGGTGAGTCGATATGTTTTTTGGGGAACCGGCATATTAAGATTGCCCGGTTGCCGTTTTCGCGGTGGTTTCTTGATCTTCTGCAGGTCTTGAAGGCAGTTCGATACCGGGTCTTAGGGAATGAATCAATTCATCCAGTTCTTTGCCCATCACCGTTTCTTTTTCGAGCAGCACTTCCGCCAGTTTATGAAGAATATCCAAATTTTCATTTAAAACGGTTTTGGCGCATCCATAAGAACTTTTAATCAGTTTGTGAATCTCTTCATCAATTTTTTTAGCCGTTGCTTCGGAGTAATCCCTGTGCTGTGCGATTTCCCGCCCGAGAAAAATCTGTTCTTCACCTTTGGCATACGACAGAGGGCCAAGGTTGTCGCTCATGCCCCAGCTCCTGACCATCTGCTGCGCGAGATCTGTGGCTTGCTTGATATCATTGGCGGCACCGGTGCTGATGCGATTGAAAACGATCTCTTCCGCCACCCGGCCTCCGAATATGACCGCCAGTTCGCTTTCGAGCTGATCTTTAAACTTAAAATCACGTTCCTCCGGTAAAAACCAGGTGATTCCGGCTGCACGACCTCTGGGTACGATCGTAATCTTATTGACCACATCGGTTTCGGGCAAGAAACGGGCGACCAGTGCGTGTCCGCCCTCATGGTAGGCGGTAAGCTTGCGGTCTTCTTCTTTGATGACTTTGGATTTGCGTTCAAGCCCCATATAAACTTTGTCTTTTGAATCTTCAAAGTCGGCCATGTCGATTTTTTCTTTATCGCGCTTGGCTGCCAGCAATGCCGCTTCGTTGACCAGGTTTTCAAGATCGGCGCCTGAAAAACCGGGAGTTCCTTTCGCCAGAATAATTACCTTCACATCATTATCGATGGGGGATTTTTTCATGTGAACGCGCAGTATCTTTTCGCGGCCGCGAATATCCGGCATCGAAACAACCACCTGCCGATCAAAACGACCGGGTCGCAACAGTGCCGGGTCCAAAACATCGGGGCGGTTGGTGGCCGAAATCAAAATCACCCCTTCATTGGATTCAAACCCGTCCATCTCAACCAGAAGCTGGTTCAGGGTCTGTTCTCTTTCGTCATGCCCGCCACCGAGTCCGGCACCACGATGCCGGCCGACAGCATCGAGCTCGTCAATAAAAATGATACAGGGTGCATTCTTTTTGCCCTGGACGAACAGATCCCTTACCCGGGATGCGCCCACCCCTACGAACATTTCCACGAAATCCGAGCCGCTGATGTTATAGAAGGGCACGCTGGCTTCACCCGCAATGGCCCGGGCCAAAAGGGTTTTTCCGCAGCCCGGCGGGCCGACCAGCAGGACTCCCTTGGGTATGCGGCCACCCAATCGGGTAAACTTTTTGGGGTCTCTGAGAAAATCGACAATTTCAATCAGTTCTTCTTTGGCCTCATCGATCCCTGCAACGTCTTCAAAGGTCACTTTCTCAGATTGATCCGACATCAAACGGGCGCGACTTTTACCAAAAGAAAGGGCTTTACCCCCGCCCCCCTGCATCTGGCGCATGAAAAAAATCCATACCCCGATGAGTACGATCATCGGAAACCAGGAAACCAGAACCGACATATACCAGGGATTTTCAGAAGGCGGCTTGGCGTTGATGACCACGCCCTTTTGTCGAAGGATCTTAATCAAGTCCGCATCCTGGGGGGCGTATACCTTGAAACGGCCCTCGTTAACATCGGTTACATAGAGCTCTTGGCCCTGGATAATAACATTCGCGACACGCTCCTCATCGACCATAGCCAGAAATTGGGTATAGCTGATTGAGGTCTCGACCATATGTTGTTTGCTGAAAAGTTGATAAAGCATGACCATCATCAATGTGATGACGAGCCATAATGCCAGATTTTTATAAAATGGATTCAAAGACAATTACCTCCTGCCCAAAGATAAATTATTGAAGATTGATAATCTCGTAAAAAGTCAGAAAAGCAGCCTTTTTGCGAGTGTGTTTTGTATTTGGTGTTTAGTGTTTAGTATTCTAACATGCCGATATAGCATCATCTATTTCATACCAAACACCAAACACTTGATGAATTCGACTTTTTACGAATTCATCAATATTCAATCGAAAATAGCCAATCTTTAGTATCCTGTATCTTTGACTAAATATCAAGTATCAAACGCTGACCGGGGCTGCAGGTTCCTTAACTCACCTAAAACCATACGTGAAATTAATCATCATCGCGCCTTAAGCAAGCGAAAGTTCAGCTTTCAGTATCCGTTGGGTTTGGGGGCCTATTCTCACCGCATTATCCAGCCGGTGACCCGCAACCCAGATGATTTTATTCCGGCTCAGCACGATCGGGCATTTGGCCCGTTCGATTCGGGATACTTTGTGATCAATAAAGAATTTTTTTAATTTCTGGTTACCGCTCGAGCCCAGCGGCCGAAAACGGTCACCCGGTCGAAAGTTCCGGATAACAAGCGGGAACCGTATCTTATCCATATCAAAAAAGGCGATTCGATGTCCAGATGGTTGCAAATCAAGCGATTGCGCTTTAGGGATTTCACTGAAGCTGATATGTACCTCAGCCTCTTCAACAAAAATTTTTCCGGGCCCTGAAAGCGGGTACTCGTAAGCGCGCGTTTCCGATAGAAAACGAATCCCGTCAAGACGTCTGAGGTTTATGCCTTCTTTGGATATCGTAAGAACATTATGGTGCCGCCCGATTCGAATGCGGTCAGGCAGATCGAGCAAGCCGGATGTCGGACCTATTTGAGCCAGTTGACATACGGACTCAACATGGACAAAGGCAATGCGCCGCAAGTTTCCTTTCGCCCATCGAATGGCCTTTCGGATTAAGCGTCTTCTAACAGCGATCGGCTGTTGATTCAGCTCCGGAATGGAAAGCCCAAGCTTGTTTTTTCCTTTGAAGACAATCGCTTTTTCATAAATCGGGTGAATTAGGTCTTCAATCCACTCCTCTTCAGCGCCCACAATAGCGGTCAGCCTGTTGAGCGATTCGATTAATTTGGGATTATATTCACTTTTTAGTTCGGGCATAAGCCGAGCGCGAATTTTATTACGATGGTATTTTAGATCCCAGTTCGATGAATCCGTAACATAATCTAAGTTTTTCGCTGCAACGTAATCCATTATTTCCGATCGCCTCAGGTTTATAAGGGGCCGTACAATTTTGTTATCGCGCACCGGGGATATCCCGGATAAACCCAGCGGACCGCTTCCGCGCAAAAGATTCATCAAGACCAGTTCAGCATTATCATCACCATGATGTCCAAGCGCAATTTTGCCATACCCGTATTTCGCGGCAATGGAGTCGTAGAAACCATAACGTACCTGTCTGGCCGCATCTTCAAGGGATAAACGGTGTCGCTTTTGATAACGGCGGACATCTTCCCGGCCAACATAAAAGGGCAATTCAAGGCGTTTAGCAAGAGAAGCTACAAATGTTTCGTCACGATCGGATTCGCTTTGGCGGAGGCAATGATTCAGGTGGGCAATGGCCATTCGGAGGGAATACTTCGGAGCTAACTCGAGCAGGATATAGGCAAGGGCAACAGAATCGGCACCACCGGATACCGCAACCAGAACGGCATCTCCGTTTTGAACCATGCGATAGGTGCGAAGCGTTTGGTCAACCGTTCGATGGATCTTTTTTTCAATGTGGCAAGCCTTAAAACCGTTTTGTTTTGTTGACATGCAGACATCATTATTTAAAGATTTCTCCGGCGGACTTTACTAAAAATAGCCCGCTGGCATAACTAACTGGAAACTCCTGATATTTGGCTGTTTATTTAAGGCAGCGCCCCTAAAAAGTCAATACTAAACGCGGCAAGTCGCGTTTAGGGTTCCGCCAGTGGCGGTTCAGGTGTCAGGTTTCAGGTGTCAGTCTTTGGCCCGGAGGGCCTATCTGTTGGCCTTGAAACCTATGCGATAAAAGCGATATTCAAGTAGTTTCAGATTTCGCTATGATACGGAGTGCCCTGACACCTGACACCCGAAACCTGTAACCTAATTATTGCTGACACCTGAACACTGAAACCTAATTGAGTAGGATGTAACTTTTTTATTGAAAAATGTTGATTATAAAGTATGCTAGCTCCGGTTGTGCTAGGCGGGGAGCTAGCGGTGCCCTATTCCCGAAATCCGCTTATGCGGGGCTGAATTCCCCCTGTAGGGTCTTATACGTGGAAAGTCGTAGCACATTTTGATCGGACGCCACGCAACAGACGGTCACGAATCTCGTCAGGTCCGGAAGGAAGCAGCGATAAGTGATGCGGTTTGTGTCGTGGACCGATTCCGGTCATATCCATGGGTTACACTCTCCACAAAAGATTCGATAGGGGGTGCACAACCATCTTTTTTTCCATCAGGTAAAGCCTTCTTAAATCCCGTCACAAAGCTTTCACACCCGAGCCAATCAGCGTGTTTGCCAAGAGTCAACGACCACCCGCACAGCGGGTGGCTTGGATTTTACCGCCATAGGCGGGAAAAGACAGGGGCGCGAAGTGCCCCAATCGTTGCGGGTGTAACCGGGTGCTTTGCACCCGGTTTGGAAAACCCAATCATCCCCGTTTAACCTCACCCTAAGTGACACTCTTTCAGTCAGACAGAATGGTAATCGATTCGTCATTTAAAAAATCAATATCGAAAACAGCAAAAGGCATGAAAAATGAGGGTAAGCCTTTGCATTTTTAAGCATAAAACCTTGTTAATACCTTCTTGACAACGTTTTAATGTGTCTTATTTTTCAGATCATTAATATTCAATGCCCTTAAACATTTTGGAGAAAAAACCGGCATATGTCAGAAAAAAAGAAAATCAAAATCAACGTTGAATCTGAAGAAACTGCAGAAAATGAAAAAACCGAAAAACCGGCGTCCGCTAAAGATGAATATGGAAAACATAAACGTGAAACAGCGGACGAGGGCCATGCCGATGCTAAAAAACCCCTGAAGGAATTGGAAGCCAGGCTTGACGCCAAAGAGGAAGAGGTCAAAGAGACATACGACCGACTTCTGAGGGTTTCGGCTGATTTTGAGAATTACAAAAAACGATCGGCCCGTGAAATGGAGGAATTCAGAAAGTACGCTAATCAATCTTTGCTCAAAGAGATGCTCTCGGTCGTCGATAATTTAGAGCTGGCTATCAATTCCTCCAACGATAAGAAAAAAGCCGATAAACATTTAATCGAAGGTCTGAACCTGACCCTCAATGAGATACTGCGGGTATTTGAAAAATTCAATGTCAAACCCATAGAGGCGCAAGGCAAGGCCTTCGATCCCGCATTCCATGAAGCCGTCATGCGGGAAGAAACCGATGATTTTCCTGAAAACACTGTGGTTAGCCAGTTTCAAAAAGGATACCTGATCCATGACAGGCTGCTGCGGCCGGCCATGGTGGTGGTTGCTGTGCCTAAAACAGCCCAAAAAGATAAAAAAATCTGAGAAAACGCGTTAATAAGCATATAAATTTATATAAAATAAAAGATTTGGAAAGCTAAGGAGGTAATCAAAAATGGCTAAGGTTATTGGAATAGATCTCGGCACTACGAACTCATGTGTAGCGATTATGGAAGGTGGTGACGCCAAGGTGATCACAAATCCGGAAGGCGGTCGTACGACACCATCAATTGTTGCTATTTCGGAGAATGGCGAGAGGTTAGTGGGCCAGATCGCAAAACGGCAAGCAATCACAAATCCGGAAAATACGGTTTTCGCAGTCAAACGGCTCATCGGTCGCAAATTCAAATCAAAAGAAATCCAAAATGATATTAAGATTTTGCCCTACAAGATCGAGCAAGCGTCTAATGGCGATGTCCGCATCAACATGAAAGGTAAAAAGTATAGCCCGGCGGAAATATCCTCCTTTGTGCTGGCCGACATCAAACATTCAGCCGAGGAATATCTCGGAGAAAAGGTAACGGATGCGGTCGTCACGGTACCGGCTTATTTTGATGACAGTCAGCGCCAGGAGACTAAGGATGCCGGCAAAATTGCAGGCCTCAATGTGTTGAGAATTATCAATGAGCCCACGGCTGCCTCACTTGCTTACGGTCTGGACAAAAAAGGCGAGGAAAAAATCGCCGTCTTTGATCTGGGGGGGGGTACATTTGATATTTCCATCCTTGAAATTGGTGAAGGGGTATTTGAAGTTAAAGCCACCCATGGCGATACCCATCTGGGTGGGGAAGATTTCGATTTACGGCTCATTGATTACCTGGCAGATGAATTTAAAAAGGATCAGGGAATCGACCTTCGAAGTGATAAAATGGCTTTGCAGCCGCTTAAAGAAGCGGCCGAAAAAGCCAAAATGGAGCTGTCGACGTCAAAGGAAACTGATGTCAACCTACCCTTTATCACCGCCGATGCCAGTGGTCCCAAACATCTAAACATTAAACTCACGCGGGCTAAGCTGGAAGCGTTGGTCGGTGATCTACTGGACAAGCTGGAAAAGCCCTGCCGAATTGCTTTGAAGGATGCCGGCCTGAATCCCAAAGATATCGATGAGGTGATACTGGTTGGCGGCATGATCCGTATGCCGGCTGTCCAGGAACGGGTTAAGAAAATTTTTGAAAAAGACCCGCACAAAGGCGTGAACCCCGACGAAGTGGTCGCACTCGGGGCCGCGATCCAGGGCGGGGTGCTAAAAGGCGATGTCAAAGATGTCTTATTGCTGGACGTGACGCCGCTGTCGCTAGGCATCGAGACGCTTGGAGGCGTTATGACCCGGCTGATAGACAAAAACACGACCATCCCGACCAAAAAAAGCCAGATATTTTCGACCGCGGCGGACAGTCAACCGGCGGTGTCGATTCATGTGCTACAGGGTGAACGCGAAATGGCACCCAATAATAAGACGCTGGGCCGATTTGAACTGGTCGGCATACCGCCCGCACCACGGGGCGTGCCCCAGATCGAAGTCACCTTTGACATTGACGCCAACGGAATCGTCAACGTCTCGGCAAAAGACCAGGCCACGGGAAAAGAACAATCCATCCAGATTACGGCTTCCTCCGGCCTAGCCCAGGAAGAAATTGACCAGCTGATTAAGGATGCCGAGATGCATGCCGAAGAAGATAAGAAGAAAAAGGAACTGGTCGAAGCCCGAAATTCAGCCGATGCGTTGATTTATTCAACCGAAAAATCAATCAAGGAACTCGGCGATAAAGTTGATAGCGATACAAAAAGCAAGATAGAAGAATCGATTACTGCGTTGCGAAAGGCCATGGAAGGAGAAGATGCTGATGAGATTAAACGGGTTAGTGAGGAACTCACCCAGGCCTCCCATAAGCTGGCTGAAGCCATGTATCAACAGGCATCTCAAAACGAGCAACAGGCTGGAGCTGAATCCACTGAGCAGGCAGCTGGGGGCGCTGGCGCAGCAGATGAGGATGTGGTCGATGCCGATTTTGAAGAGGTAAAAGACGAAGACAAAAAGTAATCACCATATAATTTTTGTTTTCCTGATCATGTTTACCACAGGTAGCGAAAGGGAAAACCATAGCTAACGAAGAGTTTGAACAAGATGAAGTGGATGCCCTGTGCAGGGAATGCGGGCATGCCTTCAAAACGTATGTCGATCGAGTGTTCCCTCCTGACAAAGATACGGAAGAAAGTCGGCCGATCGCATGCCCGGTTTGCGGATGCGGTGAATGCAATATCGGAAAATGAAACTCCCTATTGTAACAGGCCCAACAGATGGGCAACTACGATGAGATCATCAAAAAAGGAGGAATGCGCATGGAAGTGAAGAAAGTTCTCTGGCCGACTGACTTTTCAAATAGCTCGGAAAAAGCATTGCCCTACGTGACCTCATTAACCCAAAAGTATCAAGCCGAGATCCACGTTCTTTATGTGATTGAGGATATTGCCCATCATGAATCCTGGTATGGCGATTTTGATCGCTCGCATGTTGAAAAATTAATGGCATGGGCGCAGAAATCAGCAACCAAAAGGCTGGAGCAAATCTGTGAAAAATATCTGGAAGGCTGCCCACTGTACATCAAGCATTTAGCCGTCGGAGATCCGGCCCAGGAAATCTTAAAGCTGATCGATAGTGAAAAAGTGGACATGGTTGTCATGGCCAGTCATGGGGAGAAGGGGCATTTTCGCTTTGGCAGTGTAACCGAAAAAGTAGTCAAAAACTCCCCGGTGGCGGTAACCACCATTCCTGTTGAAACGCAGTAAGCGCTCAGGCATCAGATGTCAGAGATCAGTCAACAGATAACAGAAAACAGAGGACAGAGGGTATGGTTAAATAGTTGATTAGTTGATTAGTCAATTAGTCAGAGGATTCAAGCTATTTTAAACCATTTGACCATTCGACCAATTAACGAATCGACTAAACTCACGGATCAGCGGCCAGAGGCAAGAACCCAGAACCCTGAACCGAATCGACCTATCCGCCCGAGGTTTGCGGAAAAGCCGTATTGGCATATAAATATTCCATCTTCTCTTTATGCTTCAGTTCTTCGTTGGCCATTTTCAACAGCACTTCCCGGGGGTCACCTTCAGCATGCTGGTTGGCCAGCTCGGTATAAAAGCGATGGGACCTGAGTTCCCTGTGAGAAGCCGCCAGATAGACATCCTCGGGTTTCGAATTTTCATCTACCTCGGGTTCTTCCAAATACTCTGCAATTTTATTATCAACCACATCGCTCATCCTCAAAGCCTTCTCGCCGAAATTGCCGTCGCGATAACTCACCAAAAAGGCCTTATGCTTCTTTTCTTCGCCGGCGATAAATTCCAGAGTCTCTTTCACACTCGCGTCATCGACTTTGCCATGAATGTCCATATAAAAATCATATGCCTCTTCCTCCCTTTTTATGGCAATCTCAAGGATATCCGAAACTCGTTTGTCCATATCAGCGCCTCCTCATTTCATTATTCTAATTATCGGGTATGCATTTTGCTGGCAACACGTTTTTTGGGAAAATGGAAATCGATTCACAAGCTTCTGGCAACTTGCTGCTGGTCCCTGGCTTTTAATCTGTTGAAAAGTGGTATCAGTAACCGAGAATTCACATAGCACAGAATGGGTAGATCCGGTTAATGACTAAAAAGCTTTTGTTCAAAGGCAGTTCGATCTGACCTTCAGAGGCCAGAAACAAGAAGCCAGTGGCCAGTGGCCAGCAGCCAGGAGCCAGAGGCCAGGAGCCAGAAGCCAGTAGCCAGGAGCAAGAAGCCAGCAACCTCCGGTTGATTCATAACATAAAATAGATATAAATAAAATTGCGCCAACAGTTAGGAGCCAGCTTCTTGGCCCATGATGGCTTGCAGATTCTTTTAATCGCTTTTCATTTTACAGTAAAATATGATAATTCTATTCTCAAAAATTGCATGTTGAAACCATCAATCGTTGCTTGATTAGAACCCGTCTCAAAAATGTGGATCAGGGTTCAGGGCAAGGCGTCCCGTGAATTGAAAACGGAGCGTACACGCAGTACGTGAGTATTTCAATTCGCGGGACAACGCAGCCCTGGGCACTTAGACGCATTTTTGAGATGGGTTCTAGTCGAACCATCGGGGGAGTTGATATGAAAAATGATCGCAAACCAAAAGAAAAAAAATTTGAAGCCTCGGAAGAGAATTTTCGAAGTTTGTTCGAACATGTCGGTTGCGGGGTTTATATTAGCAGCAAAGAAGGTAATTTACTAACTGCCAATCAGACGCTTGTCGACATGTTGGGCTATGATAGCAAAACTGAATTTTTAGCCATCGATATTACGCATGATCTTTATCAACGGCCTGAGGATCGACGCAAGTTTCAGGAAATGATCGAACGCAAAGGTCGCGTAGTGGATTACGAGGAGGTATATAAACGCAAGGATGGCAGTCTGATACCGGTCTTGCTTACCAGCCACGTGCGGTATGATTCAGCTGGGAACGTTTTAGGTTATGAAGGTATTATCGTTGACCAATCGAATAGAATCCAGATGGAAAGCAGACTCAAAGCCTCCCAAGAGGATTTTAAAAGGCTTTTTGAAAATATGCCGACCGGGGTTTTCTTTAGCAGCAAAGAAGGAAAATTTTTAAACGCCAATCAGGCACTGCTCGATATGCTGGATTACAAGAGCAAGGCCGAATTTTTAAATATTGATATCACCAAAGACCTGTATGTGAGACCGGAGGATCGTCAAAAATTTAGGGAGATGATTGAACGCGAAGGAGGTGTCATCGACTACGAGGTTGAATTTAAACGCAAAGATGGCAGCACCGTCCCCGTTTTGTTAACCGGCCGTACCCGCTTCGACCAAAATGGAAATATTCTCGGGTATGAAGGTCTGAATGTGGATATATCACGCCGGAAATTGATGGAGAGACAGCTTAAGGAGGCTTATGATTTTATCAATAAAATCATTCAAAGTTCACCCAATGCCATTATGGCTACCGATATGGAAGGCAACATCTTGATCTGGAATCGGGCAGCTGAAGAAACCCTCAGATATACCGCCACCGAAGTCATTGGTAAAATGAACATCGATAGGATTTATCCCGAAAGGACAGCCCGCAAGGTGATGCAAATGATGCGAAGTCCGGAGCATGGCAGGGTTGGCCGGCTGAATGCCTATCCAATGGTATATGTCAGGCAGGATGGCACGGTAGTTGAGGGCAATCTTTCGGCGGCTATTATTTACGACTCCAGCGGCAAGGAAATCGCTACAGTGGGTTCATTTGTTGATCTACAGGAACGCCTGGAAATGGAACGCGCCCTGCGGCGAATCCAGGAGCAATTGCTACAGTCCGAGAAACTGGCCGCCATGGGGCGGCTGACATCCCAGATTGCCCATGAACTGAATAACCCGCTTTATGGAATCATGAACACCCTTGAACTGCTGAAAACCGAGATTTCCCCCCAGAGCAAGCGCCGCAAAATTCTGGAGATGGCGCTTTCTGAAACCGTCAGGCTCAGTGACTTGCTGCGCAAAATGCTTTCGTTTTCCAGACCCGACCAGGAAGAAAAACAGGCCGTTGACCTCAATACGGTTCTGGATGAAATCCTGCTGCTACACGAAAGACAATTGAAGGAAAACGACATCAAAATCAAAACATTCCTGGCAGAAGGACTTCCGGAAATCAATGCGTCAAAAAATCAGTTGCGGCAGGTATTTTTAAATTTAGTGGCCAACGCGCGCGACGCGATGCCCGACGGCGGCACGTTGAGTGTAACAACTGCTGCAGACCTTGAAAACGTCAGAATTGAAATAACCGATACCGGTATCGGCATTAAAGAAGAGCACCTTAATAAGATTTTTGATGGTTTTTTTACCACCAAGGGCAGCGTCAAAGGTGTGGGTCTCGGCTTATCGGTCTGTCACGGTTTCATCAAGGATCACGGCGGTGATATTCAGGTCAAAAGCAAGGTGGATTCCGGAACCACTTTTACCATCACCTTTCCGATCTTCCATGACCCTGCCGGGCAAATGGAAGCCCATACATCATAATTTCGCCTTCCATGCTATTATTATCAGAAAAATCTATAAATTCTATAATAACTATAACGCGCGCCTCCGCTAACATCTAGTTGTTTTTCTAATTTTTTTAATATATTAAGTTATATCCATAAAAATTTGAAAAATACTTGACAAAATAGTAAAAACTATATTTACTAAAAAAACTGTAATAACTGTAAGGGAAAGGAGCGTTCCTATGGAAGACGTATTGACCGTTTTCAAGGCCAGTCAACTCTGCAAAGTGTCGGCCAAAACCATTATCAATTGGATCGAGTCCGGTCATATTAAAGCGTACAAAACCGTCGGCGGACACCGCCGCATCAACCGCTCGGATATGGAATATTTTATGAAAAAGCAAGGCATTCCGATTCCGGCGCAGGAAATGGACGGCTTCAAAAGGAAGATCCTGGTGGTCGACGATGACCCCATCATTGTTGAAACCATCGTGCAGGCGCTGGAAGAGGCCGAATTTGATTATGAGGTTATTTCAGCTTCCGATGGATTTGAAGCCGGGCTGCAGATCAATCATTTTGCACCCCATCTGCTGATACTGGATATTATGATGCCGGATATTAAAGGCTATGAAGTGTGTAAAAAAATTAAGGACAATCCCAACACGGCAAACATCAAAATAATCGTACTGTCCGCCTATCTGGACGAAGATAAGTTTAAAAAAATGAAACAGTACGGTGCGGATGCCTGTTTTTCCAAACCGTTTCCGTTGCCCCAGCTAAAAGAAGAGGTGGCCCGTTTGCTCGAGTTGCGTTAAACACACGCATGCAGAACAGGTAACCACACAGCCAGCCAAGGAGGCACCATGAAACTAAAGGAAGCCTTGAAAAAAAACAATTTGTCGTGACCTCAGAAATCCAGGCGCCCATCGATCAGGAACCGGAAGATCTGGTCCAGAGTCTATCCAAGGTGCGGGGGCGCGTTGATGGCGTTTCACTGTCGGAAGTGGAATTTGAAGGGGTCGTCGGAGATACCATAAAAACCTGCCAGCTTTTAAATCAAAATCAATTCGAGCCCATTTACCAGACCACAACCCGGGATAAAAATCGCCTGCAGCTGCAAAAAGATCTTGTTGACGCCCACGAGGCCGGAATTGAAAATCTGCTGGTTTTTACAGAAGATTACCGCATCACCGGCGACAGCTTGCAGGAAATGATGTTTTTCCATGTTGATGCCGGCAAACTGCAATCCGTACTGCAGCATATTAAAGAGGGACAGACCGTTGAAGGCGATTCCCTGAAGTCCAAAGCCGATTTTCTGGTGGGCTCCGGCGTGGAATCTGCCTGGGGCAAAAATGTCCCCGATCTGGAAATGAAGGAAATGGAGGAGATGACCAAACTCGGCACCGGGTATTTTCTGACGACTCCGATTTTTAATGTCGACCAATTCGCAAAATTTATCAAACGGGTCGATACATTTAATGTGCCGGTAATCGCCGAGGTCATGATCCTGCGGACCGCCGGCATGGGACGTTTTCTCAACCGGCATCTGAAATCCGGGTTGGTGCCGGAGTGGATAATCCAAAAATTGGCCCAGGCCCCTGACAAACAAAAAGCCAGCACTGAAATATTTGCGGATATCGTCACCGCCCTGAAGGATCTCTGTCAGGGGGTTCACATCATCACCATCGGCGGTGAAGAAAAGCTGAAATACTATTTGGATGCAGCCAAGCTCAAGTAGGTGGTATGAGCCAAGAGCCGGTCAAAACCAGAGGTTCAAGAAAAGAAAAAAAGTAGCTGTCAACTGGCCGGAGTGATGGAGTACTGGAGTAATGTTTTAAAAACGATTGGATCTGAACATCCCAATACTCCACCACTCCAACACTCCAATACTCCATATACGGTTTTTTAGAAGAAATCGGTAATATCCCGATCTCGATTTTAGGATTTTATTTCCAATTCACCACCCAAAAAGGAGTCAGCCGTTTGGAAAACATCGTTTTAACCATTGATGACAAAAAGATCAGCTGTCCACCCGGGACTTCGATATTGGAAGCTGCTGCGCGAAATAACATTAAAATCCCTCACCTGTGCTATCATCCGGACCTGAAACCCTTTGGCGCCTGCCGGCTGTGCCTGGTGGAAGATGGGAAAACCGGACGGCTGATGGCCTCCTGTGTCACGCCGGTTGCCCCGGACATGACCATTCGAACCAAAACCCCGCGCATTCTCGGTCATCGCCGCAACATTGTGCGCCTGATGATCGCCGAACATCCGGAGTCCTGTATTGTCTGCAGCAAGGGCAACCGCTGTCAGCTGCGCTGGGTCGCCGCTCAAATGGGTGTTGGCGAAACGGATCTTTATTCGATGCCCAATTACAAACCCCTGGAGCAGGCTAATCCGTTTATTATCCGGGATCTGAGCAAATGCATTCTGTGCGGGAAATGCATTCGGGCAGACCATGAACTCGTTGGGGTTGGTGCCATCGATTACAACCTGAGAGGCTTTCCTTCCCGCCCGGCGACCGTTCATGAACAGGGACTTGAGCAATCAAACTGCACT
>PVMK01116065.1_pt1 | contig 56020 bp, 47 predicted proteins | sample 1853481 | NCBI WGS metagenome assembly PVMK01 (sample SAMN08533507, study PRJNA380276) | Marine sediment metagenome, whole genome shotgun sequencing project.
TTGCCTTCTATTGTAGCAGCTATGACGTGCTCGTAGAAAGCCTTGTTTCCCTGCACAACAATTTTATTCCCGGTTTCTGTAACCGCCAAATCTCGCATTGACTGAGAAGAGTTCGTCAGGTAGCGCCTCAATTCCTCCTTGCCTTTGAAGGTGCCGTCAGGGTTAACCATGACTCCGTCTTCAGCAAAAAGGGAAAGCGTCTTCTCTACATCCCCGGTCTCAAGCGACTTAATTAAATCACGCATGATACTGGCAATCTTTTCATCATTCATCTTGTCACCTCCAGAACTTCAATTATTTAGTGCAATACTTTAGAGAGCGCACCTGTAAATGCCATACACTCTCCAGATCTTTACGAGCTTGGCTTTTTAGCAGTTCTGCCCGTAGGCATATTTTGAGGGGTTTCCCCATTGAATCTTTACCCGATTATTAGGTTAAGTTTTAAGGGAAAACTGTTCTATTTCAGTACAATAAGAAAATCAAAAATTGAAGTGTAATCAGCTATATGAATTTCGCATCAGGTTGAGATTCAGCTCAGACATGAGGTTCCAGTCAGATGAGAGCCAGCAGTTAGAGAAGAGATGAGGTTCAACGTTCCGCTTCCACGCAACACGAGACGTTTGGTCAAGAATTTTTCTATACATCTACTTGAATTTGTCATCATTGTCAAGAAATTTCAACAAAGCACTACATTGTAGTAATTTGAGATATCATGCTTGGTTAAATATACCTGGTAATAGCACAAACGCAGCCAAATTTGCAATATGTTATGAATATCTAAAATATTTCAGACGTTTAAAAGGTTGTCATACAATAGCAGTTACGTTCATAAAGTATTTAATTTAAAGTAAGGCAGAACCGTTGCTGGGCCCTGCCTTTTTATATTTTAGCCTTTCATTTTGTCTTAAGTCTTCCCTTCTATAACCGCTTGTAAAATTTCAGGAGTTACGGCATTCCCACCTATCCCCCAATGACCAAAATCAACTTCTTCAAGAACACACCACGTGTAGCCTAAAAGACTATCTTTTGGATTTGGTCTTGCCTCTATTTCAGCAACGGTTTCCGAGACCCTTTTAATCATTTCGCTTTTCTTCTCGTCTGATAGTGTACCTTTCAAGACTTTAATGTTGATGAATGGCATTGTTAGACCTCCTTTTTTAGATTACTTGCCTATCATTCATGCTCTTATATTTTGGCCATGATCGAATAGGAATAAAATGAATTTGATTGATTTATCATTCTTCAGATCTAAATGCCCCTAACATAAAAGACAAACTTTTGTCAGGGGCGAGGTAGGCACATTTTGAGGGGGTTTTCCATTGTATCTTTAACCGATTATTAGGTTAAGTTTTAAGAAAAACCAGTTCTATTTCAGAACAATAAGAAAATTAAAAATTGAGGAGCTACCAGCTATATGAATTTCGGATCAAAATGAGACCCAGCTCAGAATTAGGTTCTGAATGAAGCCAGCAGTTAGAAAGAGATGAGGTTCAGCATTCCGCTTCCACGCAACACGAGACGTTTGGTCAAGAATTTTTCTATATATCTACTTGAATTTTTTATCATTGTCAAGAATTTAATAAAAGCACTACATTGTAGTAATCGAATAGGTCAGAATATAGGGATGCTGGGTGGTGCTATCTTGCCAGACCTCCAAGTATCAGATTTTATTGATTTAGGTCATATATAATTCGTATATCACACAGATTTTGCCGATTGATATATTGGTTTTAATAGCAGTAGCAACACTGCTGCCTTGGGGAGCTCGGATTGATAATATCATAGGTTTTTGAATGGCAATTCGCTTTTGGCTAAGTTGGGATCTGCAACTTGAAAAGTTACTTTCAGAAAGAATTAGAAATATTCAACCTCTTTAAATTCAAAAGTTTTAGTTAAAGGGCTGCCCACAAGAGCGCAACCCTTTCCCTTTTGGTTGGTAATCAGGATTGTTTCTCATGCTCAACGCCTGATCCACTTAAGATAGAGTTGATGGGTCAGGGCTCAGGCGAGTAGATGTGATGTGGCCAAGCCCTCGTCTGATCTACCCACATAAATCCCCCGGCACCCTTCGGAACCCTCCAAAGGGCGTGGTCTACGATGAGGTATTGACCCGGCACCGGGGTGATGAGCTCAAAAACTGCCGCAGAACCGGGAGGAACGTACACCGTCTCCTCGTTCCGAACAAAGTCCTTGCTATGTCCCTTGTAGACCTTGTCCCAAATTGTACCGATGATATGGAAGTTGGAACCTTTGTTGGGGGCCTCCGGTCACCATGAAAACGCGGACCTTGTCGCCTTGGTCCGCGCGGATCGTGTTGCCGAACAATGATGGATCTGTTAGCGCAGCCTTATGACCGTTGAATGAATACATTGTTGGGAGTTCATCCGAGGCCTTAGCTTCGTCAAGTACGTAGACATCTTCAGGTACTGCGTGGCCTGCACCTTCTGCTCCAGCTTGTTTGAGATACCAATCGCTCTGCCCGAAATAGAATTCTTTATCAACCCGTTTGAGTCCTCCCTTGGGTTCCACCATGATCAGACCATACATTCCATAGGACACGTGTTCCCATGCCATGCCTTCAGCTGCACAGTGGTAAATGTACGCGCCTTCCCGCAAAGCCTTGAACCTAAGCGTCTTTGTCTCACCGGGCGCAATCTCAGTAACGGCGGCACCCCCGCCTGGACCCATCGCAGCATGAAGGTCTATGTTATGCGGCTCGATATTGCCCATGTTGTTGGTAAGATTGATCACGACGGTGTCACCCACCATTACCCTAATCATGGGGCCTGGGATTGTACCATGTTCAACCGGGTTATCTTCATCTGAGAAAGTCCACACCCAGGCGTCCTTGCCGTCAGCAATTTCTGCTATATATTCTTCCGCGGATAGATTCACTGTCACTGTCTGAGGTCTGCTTCTGTGAATAGATGGAGGAAAGATTGTCGGATCTTTGGCAACATTATCGACGTAAACGAAATCAGCATGGGCTGCGGGTAACTGGAGAAAATATACCGTGACCAGCGCAATCGATAGAATCAAAAAATAGATTTTTACAGTTCTCATTTGGGTTTCTCCTTTCACTTTCATTGAGAGCTAATTTTTCCGAGGTTTCTAAAACAAAAACGGTAATTAATATTCTCATATTTTTAGGCATCACCTCCTTCCGGGTGATCCGCTCCTGTTTGGAATTAATTGACACACCGATTCATGTGTTTTGACCAATATCAAAAGATAAGGAAATTAATCTTTTGGTCTAAACATGCTCAGTGCCCTTTGATTTAGACCACGGTAGATAGTAATAATCGCTAATACAAATCAGGATTTCTGATAAAATCACCAAGAGAATTACGTCTCCCATCAGAACAAACCAAAGTTTTTTTTAGGAGCAGGGCAGGCACAATTAGATGGCTTACTCCATTGGTTTTTACTTGATTTTAAGTTAAAGATTAAGGGAAGTCAGATCTTATTCCAACGGAAACTATAAGTAATGTTAGAGGCAAGGAATAATACCACCAGAGAATTAGATATGGACTAAGTTGAATAATGGAATAGAAAATGTGTATTGTTACAATGTGGTATATTATCTGTTTGGGAAAGAAATTGACTTAAGTCAAAAACATTTTGATTTTTTCATTATTTCTAAATATTTTTCGTATGGACGGTCAATACCCGAAATAGCTCAGGAAGGAATGCAATAGGCTTGAAAATATATGGATCGTTGTGGATTATTGAAAAAGATATCTTGATTGTCACAGTTGGACGTCGAGCCGCGGAAAATTGACAATCTAACATTGAGAGAAATTTGTGATATTTACTGACTCTAACTGAAATTTGAGTCTTTACGAAATGACAGATAGCTTGCCAAAGGTCCAACTATCATTTTTAGTCGGATTGTATCATATACAATTCGTATATCTCAGGGTTTTCAATGGTGCCAACACCGGAGATAGCAGATATCATCAATCACATTTTCCCGGCCTCAAATATTCAGTTTTTATCGACCAGAGATACTGCTAATGGGTTTTAGGTCACCGAGTTCTGGTTTGTGCGAGAACTATCCCAACACCCTATCCAGAAACTCAGAGATGTCTTTCCAGTATATTTCCCAGACCGGTGGCCCATCGCTGTGGCCGCAATCGTAAAGGATCAATTCGGCAGTTGGGATTTGTTTTTTCATCTCAAGGGCGTGCTTGACAGGAACCACCTTGTCTTTAGTGCCGTGGATGATCAGAATCGGGCCTTGGTAGGCCAATAGTGCGGAAACGGTGTCGTAATTATCCGAGAGTAGTATTTCCGGCGCACCATGGGCCATCGCCTTTATAGACGTGAATGTTGATTCCACAATTACGGCGGCAGGTGGCCGATGCCGGGAAAGCTCACTCAATACACTACCGCCCAATGAACGGCCATGGAATACAATGCGTTTAGGGTCTACTGTCGGCAGTGATATCAAAAGATCATAGAATCGCCTATAATCAGATGCGATGCGTTTCCGGCTGGGCTTCCCGGCGCTTCGTCCGTATCCGCGATATTCACCTAACAGTACTGTGAAACCCATGCGTTGATACGTTTCAGCACGATTCAAGTAAAAATCGATCAATTCACGATTGCCGTGGGCCATCAACACAGCAGGTCCCTGGTGGGATGCATCGATCCCGTCGCCCTCAAAGAGCCACCATTCGACATCGCCCTGTTCCGTTTTCAGCCAGAACCGTTCCAAGTGAGTCACATCTTTAGGAAACGGTGGTACCAACTCTATTTTATGTGGCTGGAACACCAATCGGCGAACGGGATGTGTACAAGCGGTGTATTCGTAAATGCAAATCAGCAACAGTACCGGTAACAAATTCGGAATGAATCTCCGGATGTCATGCATATTGATTGGTTCTCTCTATGCTCCCGCTTGTATATCCCAACTTCACAAAAATTTCATGTATATTGAGAGTATCCGGAATTCGTCCAAATTTGTGATATGCTCAAAAATTAGCCCCTAATTTGACGGAGGTCCGGCTGCAGATAGCTTGCCAGAAGTCCAACTATCAGTTTTTAAACAATTCATGCAGATACTTTTTGGATATACGCACCCTACCGTATCGAGGAAATGCCTGTCAAATAGAAATCAGAAAAATAGGGTTTTGAGTACCAAAATCAGAAAATTCAAATTGCCAGAATTACACCTTTCCATTGGGATATAATTTGTGTATCTCAATGCCATTGGGCGCCTGATTATTGATTTTCATCGCAGCAAATTCGATTTATTTCTTGTGGGTATACAGTATCTGCAATTTCAACTTGTAAAAAATTCCTGTGATTTGATGATGTGATCACTGGTCAGATTTATTAAGAAGGCAGGATCAACTGCTGACCATTCCTTCATATGTAATAACTACGTTTCGTTGTAAGGTTAGGAACTTCTATCATAATAATTCCTAACTTTGCTAAATTTACCTTCCTTTAATTCATAAATACTCGCTGTTCTGATTGATATCTTCATGTCGCTATCCGATTTTCCATCACCTCCTCCACCAACAGTGCCTTTAATAAAGTACTCGGCGCAAAGCATATTCCCAGATGAAAAAAAAGAGATAAGTTCAAACGTAATATCAGGTATTGTTGCCAAAGTTGTTTCGAAGAACTGTTTTAGTTCATCCTTGTTTCGACAAACTGTATCCGAAGGCAAATCTTCGTATACACAGTCGTCTGTATAAAAGCTAAGTATTTTATCCAAGTCATACGATGCCCAAGCTGCTCCATAATCCTGATACATTTTTTCAACTTCAATAGCCATAATAATTCCTCCTTTGCATCTATCAGTGATATTATTTTTGCAAAATTGTATCCAGATATGTAGATGAACTACAAAAATATAAAGCTCACAGAATCATGAAATTTATTGGCGGATGTACAGCTACCAAAATGACCAAATTTATTGCAGATATGAAAAGGATATATTATGCTTACCCCAGGCTGTTTATGAATGTCAAACCCAAAAACCAAAAGGAGGTAAACCATGAAAGTTTTACAAGCTGCAAAAATCTGGATGGAGTATCACAAAGCCAATTCAAAAAAAAATACCATTCGAGCTTACAAGTGGATTTCAGTCAAATTTTGTGATCAATTCGGTGATTCAGAACTGACTGAATTATCATCCGATCAAATCCTGCAATACCTGAACCGCATTACTGAAGGCCTAAAACCACAGACCAAACGGGTGCGATTCGCCCATCTTTCCTCTTTTTTCAATTTCCTGAAAAACAACCTTGATTTGGATTTTCAAAACCCCTGCGATGTGCCGATGATGCGTAAATTGTTCCGGTCGAAAGTATCGCTGAGCTGGCATATCATTGAAAAAGAAACTGTGGATGAGATCATTTTCAGAACAACCAAAATTCGGAATCGATTGATCCTTGAACTCATGGCCCGGGGTGGAATGAGAATTGGTGAGGTGTTGAAACTGACGTTCAATGATATTCAAGATCGAAAATTGGTAATCCGGGAACCTAAAAGCGGAAAAGAACAGGAGGTTGTATTTATTCCTCAAAAAGTGGCCGATCGGCTTCGAGAATATGCCAGGCAAAAATGCAAGAACCCGAATGATCGGATTTTTCCGATTTCGTATGAAGCTGCCAGGATAATGGTGTTAAAATCTGGGAATATGGTTGGAATACGATTGAGGCCTCATGATCTGCGGCGTCATGCGGCAGCATTCGCATCAAGATCCGGCGTTCCTATTGAAATTATTAGTAAAATCATTCTCCGCCACGCGAATTTGTCAACGACTCAGCTGTATTTGGGTAAGATCAGCGACACGGAGGCGATTAGATGGATTGAGAACCTGTATGCCTAAATAATGTAAGGGTGATCTTTTTTCTGAGATCACCCTGTTTCTCAAGGGATATAATTTGAATATCTCACGATTTCAGCCGCTTGATATGTTGGTTTTAATAGCAGCTATCGCCGGATTTGGCTTCAACCCATTGATCACAAGATATAGTGGCTGATCAAGGTTTCAGATTGTATGGTTGATTCCCAAAGTCTGCTTAAAACTCAAGAATAGGATAATAATCCTTGAACGCTCGCCTAAGGTGCGCCTGGAGCAACGCGGAAGGTGTCACCCTTGAGGCGCTTGTTATGTGTTTTTGGCTCCGATTCTGTGACCAGCAGACTGTAAGGGCCTAAGGAGAGGGCGGCGTTTCAGATTGTATTGAAACGCCGCCCTCATATGTTGCTAATAGCCTCCGTGAGCGTTCAAAACATCCGTCAGTTCGTGGCGGTTATCGCTTCCTGATCATCCGATTTGCAGTTCAAAATAAGTTTCAGAAGCCCTCGAATACGTTTATGCTACGATCAGGCGAGGTCGAAGCGGTCAAAGTTCATTACCTTGTTCCACACCGCTACAAAGTCGTGCAGGAACTTCTCCTGGGAGTCCTCACTTCCATAGACTTCCGCCAAGGCCCGGAGTTGGGAGTTCGAACCGAAGATGAGGTCGACACGGGTGCCGGTCCACTTGAGTTCGCCCGTTGCGCGATCACGACCCTCGAACACGTCTTCGTCTTCCGAGGTTGGCTTCCACGTCGTGCTCATGTCGAGCAGATTCACGAAGAAGTCATTGGTGAGCGTCTCGGGTTGCTTGGTGAAGACGCCGTGCTGGGATTGTCCGAAGTTGGCATTCAAGACGCGCATGCCGCCAACGAGAACCGTCATCTCAGGGGCGGTCAGGGTCAGCAGTTGCGCACGATCAACCAGCAGTTCCTCTGCCGATACGGTGTATTTGGTTTTGACGTAGTTACGGAACCCGTCTGCAGCCGGTTCGAGTACGGCGAATGCTTCCACATCGGTTTGCTCCTGCGACGCATCCGTGCGTCCCGGTGTGAAGGGAACGGTCACATCGTGGCCGGCATTCTTCGCAGCTTGCTCGACACCTGCACATCCGCCCAGAACAATCAAGTCGGCGAGCGAAACCATCTTCCCGCCTGATTGCGCGCTGTTGAACTCCTTTAGGATTCCCTCCAGGGTCGGCAGCACACTCTCCAGTTGGGCCGGCTGGTTGACTGCCCAATCCTTTTGCGGCGCAAGACGAAGGCGCGCCCCGTTCGCCCCACCGCGCTTGTCGGAGCCACGGAACGTGGATGCCGACGCCCAGGCGGTTGAGACCAGTTGGGAGACAGACAGTCCCGAAGCGAGGATCTTACCCTGGAGGGCGGCGATGTCCTGCTTGTCAATCAATTCATGAGTGACTGCGGGGACGGGGTCTTGCCAAATGAGCTCTTCTTCAGGCACTTCCGCGCCGAGATAGCGCGAGCGGGGGCCCATGTCGCGGTGCGTCAGCTTGAACCACGCCCGGACGAAGGCGTCCGCGAACTCTTCCGGATTTTCGTGGAAACGCCGCGAAATCGGCTCGTAGATCGGGTCCATCCGCATCGCCATGTCCGCCGTGGTCATCATGGTCGGAACCCGCTTCGACGAATCTTCCGCATCCGGCGCGAGGTCCTTGTCGGCCACGTCCTTCGCCTTCCACTGCCAGGCGCCGGCGGGGCTCTTCGTCAGTTCCCACTCGTAGCCGAACAGCATGTCGAAATAGCCCATGTCCCACTGGGTCGGGTTCGGCGTCCAGGCTCCTTCCAAGCCGCTGCCGATGGTATCGGAGCCCTTGCCGCTGCCGAAGCTGCTCTTCCAGCCGAGGCCCTGCTCTTCGATGCCGGCGGCTTCAGGTTCAGGACCGACAAGGGCGGCATCGCCGGCACCATGGCATTTGCCGAAAGTGTGTCCTCCGGCGGTGAGCGCAACTGTTTCCTCGTCGTTCATGGCCATGCGCGCGAAGGTTTCGCGAATGTCGCGGCCGGAGGCGACCGGATCCGGTTCGCCGCCCGGACCTTCCGGGTTCACGTAGATTAGGCCCATCTGCACGGCGGCGAGAGGATTCTCGAGTTCCCGATCACCGGAGTAGCGCTTGTCACCAAGCCACTCGCTCTCAGTTCCCCAGTAAATGTCCTCTTCCGGCTCCCAAACGTCCTCGCGCCCGCCGGCGAAGCCGAAGGTCTGTAACCCCATCGACTCGAGGGCGCAGTTGCCGGTGAGGATTATCAGGTCGGCCCAGGAGATCTTGTTGCCGTATTTCTGCTTGATCGGCCAAAGCAGACGGCGCGCCTTGTCGAGGATCACGTTGTCGGGCCAGCTGTTGAGGGGCGCAAAGCGTTGGGTGCCGGACCCCGCGCCCCCGCGGCCGTCGCCGATGCGGTATGTGCCTGCGCTGTGCCACGCCATCCGGATGAAGAGCCCCCCGTAGTGACCGTAATCGGCCGGCCACCAGTCCTGCGAGTCGGTCATCAGCGCATAGAGGTCCTTCTTCAGGGCCTCCAGGTCGAGTTTCTTGAATTCCTCAGCGTAGTTGAACTCCTCGCCCATCGGATTGCTCATGTGAGAGTTCTGATGAAGAATCTTGAGGTTCAACTGGTTCGGCCACCAGTCCCGGTTTGACGTGCCACCGCCGGCAGTGGGGTTTTTAGCTCCGCCCGTTACCGGGCACTTGCTATCTTCATTCATAAGGTTCCCTCCTTTCGTTGTCTGAACTTATGCACCGTGCTGCTATGAATATATAGTGCTTCGGTGCCCATCTATCTAATTAACTTTAGCGGACTTATCGATTGATTTTAGTGACCATGGGGGACTTGAAGGATCGTTAGAAGAACGTCGCACCATTTTTGAGCGCAAAATCTGGGGCCGGCTGTCATTACATTCTGATTATCAGCGACAGGGCACCAACATTATTGGTCAGTTTTTTCTTTTCAGACATGTTGACCTCCTCATTCATTTGATTATAGAAATAAAATATTATATGATAACGACTATCAATTAATGGCAAAAAAATATATTAAACTTTCTCTGCCATACAATTGCTGCATATACCGAAAAAATCCAACCTATGATTCAGAATTTTAAAATTAGTCTCTAATCCGACCTCTTTTTTCATTTCATCTAGGCTATCCAGGTCTTGGTCGACAATTTTTTTACACTTGATACAGATGACGTGTGGATGGGGGTTAGGCTTGTTTCCATCATATCGATTACTCCCATCCGGGAACCCTAACTCAAGAACTTCACCAAATGATTTAATTAATACAATATTTTTGTATACAGTGGCAATACTCATTGTCGGAAAGTCTTTTTTTATCTGGACATGGATATTTTCAACACTGGGATGGCCTTCACTTTTGGCAAGAATTTTAACGATAGCCAGCCGCTGAGGCGTTATCTTGTGGCCATTATCCCTTAATTTTTGGATGATGATTTCAAATCTTTTTTTATGGTCTGCCAACTGAAGTCTCTTTATCCTAAATAATAATCATTTTCAATTAACATTAATTTTCTTTTCAGTCAACTCCTATTTCAATCGTTCACATATGATAACTTCATTGGTTAATTTGTACCAATTTTAATCTGTTCAATAATGGTATAATCGCTCGGTTTTAGATTTTTATTTTGAAGCGATGATTTCTTTTGTTAAAGCTCACTTTTAATCAAGGCTAAAATTTAAACATACTTGCATTAGTCGAAAAATATACAATAATTCAGGATAGTAACGGTATCCTAAATTTCAGAAAACTAATGGCTGCCCCACGGTTTGGGACGTAGATCAGGAAAATCAAAATAGCTTTTAATGATAGGAACTTAGAGTTAGGATGGGATTATAGTCGGTGTGAATTAAAAACACAAGATATTGTGGGTGGAAGGTGCCTGCGTGAGGTTCAGGTAACTTGCCTTATGTCCTCAATCCACTTATCCCATTGAAATTAATACAAATTATGGAGAAGTGCGTGGAAATTAATATTAACAATGGTAGCAGCACGTTACAATAGATTTTATAAAATTGCAAATTTATTGAGGACATAATTTTCTCGGTATCTGCGCAGCTTTTCTTATCTGATTCAGATACAAACCCGCTAAAGGCTGTCTAACCAGGCCAGAGTTTCTATTTTATTCTCCCAGTCAATCAACTCATCGATTTTGGGATCATGTTTGAGTGCCGATTGACTATATTCGATAAATTTCTTTTGTACGGCTTTTTTGGTTCTTAAATCCATTTTCAGATATATCATAGTGGATTCGATATTTTCATGGCCCAGATGGTTTTTTATATCCGACAGTGATTTGCCGGATGCCAGCATATTAATGGCGCAGGCATGTCGGAAGCTGTGCGCCGGATGTATCATTTTAAGCCGTTTGGGTTTCAAGGCGATGGAAAGATATTTTTGGCACAGAAGATAAATTCCCTTGCGGGTTAATGGTTTGCCATGCTTGTTGATAAACAAACAGTGTTGATAAATAGGTTTGGGATTTGGCCGGTATTGAGTAATGTAACGTTTTACAAGATCAGTTGTTTTTTGACTCAACTTGATCAAGCGAAATTTATTTCCCTTTCCCAAAATGGTTAAGGTTTTTTGAGTCGGGTTGAAGTAGTCAAGATTGAGCATGGAGACTTCACTGGCTCTGGCGCCGGAATCAGCCAGTAGATGAAGAATGGTATAGTCTCTAAAGCCCAGCGGTGTTTTAAGATCAACGGCTTCATAGGCGGCAAATATTTCTTCGACATATAAAAAAGCGACGATCTTTTTTTGTGATTTTTTCTGTGGAATAGCTAAAATGATATCGGCAATTTCCCATTTTTGCGGATACATCAAGCGGATCATTTTAGCCAGGGATTTGATAACGGCTAAACGTTGATTTCTGGTATTGGCTGCATTGCTGCGTTCGGACTGCAGATAATCCAAAAAAGCAAGGATGACTTCCAAGCAAAGATGGTCAATTGAAAGTGAAGCGACTTTGATTGAGTAATATTTGGCCGCAAATGGCAAAAAAAGTGCCAACGCCTCTCGGTAAGCTTTAATGGTTCGTTGACTGCTGCCTTTGATACGAAAATGGTAGAGGTCAAAAAATTGTTGAACGCAGGTAGTCAGTCTCATTGTTGGTCCGGATGTGTGTCTATAAAACTAACAAGTCCCAGACGCTGTTGGGCATCTATGAATTTCAGGTATTTGATCGTGTGTTTGTATTCACTATGGCCCATGTAAGCGGCGAGAACCGGCAAAGCATTCTGAGCGGATCCGCCCCGTTTTTTAACACTATTTAAGGTATTTATAGCAAACGAATGACGATTATGCCGAGCTCGGCATAATCGTCATTATGCCGAGTTCCGGATTATGCCGAGTAATGTCCCGCAACCGGCGGATCTCTTGCTGTATGGCTTATCTTACTCGGCATAATCAGAGACTTTTAAGGAAGGCTAAAAGTTGGTCACCTGGCTGATATCGTCCTGGCTTCACATTTACAGGTGTTGTTTTGGCCAAAGCTTTCTCTTTCATCTTAAGATTGGCTTGCACATAAATTTGTGCCGTCTCTGGGGACTCATGTCCAAGCCATAGAGCGATCACCGTAAGATCCACTCCATGTTGAAGCAATTCCATCGCCGTTGTGTGACGGAGCACATGTGGCGAGACGCGCTTTGTTTGAATGGACGGGCATTGTTTACCTGCAACTGCCACATGTTTAGCCAACAGATATTCAACACCGTCTCTACTAAGAAAACCACCGCGTGCATTAGGGAAAAGAGGATCATCGGGTTGACCTGATCGTTCTCGCAGCCAACTGCGCAATGTTGCCACCAATTTTTTACCCAGGGGGGTACATCGGTCTTTGCGGCCCTTACCTTTGCATCGAACGTGCGCTCCGCTATCCAGTACAATGTCTTTACAAGTGAGTCCGATCAGTTCAGATACCCGTAAACCGGTTTGGATTGCTAAAGATAAAAGTGTGCTGTCTCGGCGTCCGCTCCACGTACTTTGATCAGGTACAGCCAGCAAAGCTTCTATCTCTGGCTTGGTTAAAAAGTCGATTAGCTTACGCTCAAACCTCTTTGTCGGTATTGCCAATACACGCTGTATCAATGCACTGTGAATTGGGTCCTGCAATGCGATGTATTTGAAAAACGAATGAATTGCCGCCAATCGGACATTTCTACTGCGAGCACAGTTACCACGATCTTTTTCAATATGGTTAAGAAAGGAGCCGATAAAAGCGGCATCCAAATCCTCAATTGATAGGGTCGATGGTTCTTTTTTTAAACGTTGCTTAGCAAAGTTGAATAGAAGGCAGAAAGAATCACGGTAACTGGCAATCGTGTTTGGGCTTGCCTGGCGTTGTTGCATAAGACGATCGGTGAAAAAGGCCTCTATTAATCCGGGAAAATTGTTGTTGGTTTTCATTGCAACCTTCCTTTCCGTGTTTGTTCCACGCGCATAGCGGCCAGTTGCATCAGTTCGGGCACGGCTGATAGATACCAATAGGTGTCGCTCACACGAGCATGCCCGAGATAGGTGCTAAGTTCCGGCATATGCCGATCAACATTCATACCTTTGCGGTACCAAGCCACCAGGGTTTTGGTAGCGAAGCTGTGGCGAAAATCATGCAAACGTGGACCGTCACTGTCATGTGGACCACGCAGACCAATCTGTCGTGACAATTTGACAAATGTATTTCGTACCGTCCAATAGGTTAGGCGGCCACCTTGTTCGGAGATAAAAAAGCTTTCGGTTTCCGGTTTTGGAAAAATCCTACTCTGCAAGCTCTCATACTTCTGTAGTGCTTTTTGAGTTGACGGGTGTATCGGAACCAGTCTCGACTTGCCAAATCTGCTTTGGTGAACAGTGAGTATGCCATGGATTAGATCAACATCTTTGTGGTTAAGGCCGATTAGCTCGCTTATTCGCATACCACTAACCACAAGTAATCCAAAAACCGAGTTGTAAGTAGCGGCTCGCAATCCCAGTGGAGACTGAAGCAGTTGAGCTGCCTTGAGCAGCCTTATAACCTCATCATTGCTATAAATATATGGTGGCCTACGATGATAACGATATGGAAGCAGCTCTTGTGGAGGGATCTCGGTTCGGGGGTCTATCACACTTTGATACTGTGAAAATCCTCGCACTATACCGAGTCGCGCCGCCGACCATGCCATTTGACAATCCTTCGATTGTGTGGCCCAGCGCAGCGATAGCTCCACTGTGATGAAAGATACGCCTTCTGTCTCTGCGAAAAGAACGAAGTCGTGTAGCAATTTACCGGCCCGCTGGAGCTTGAAGCCTAGTTTCCGGCGTATACTCAGATATTCTTCAAGAGATTTTCTTAATTCACTCATATCTCACCTCCCCGGCCAAGGCTGAGCGATAGCGCTTAGCGCTGCAAGATCGACCTTTGCATAAATTTGAGTGGTATCCAGTCTTTGATGCCTCAAGATTTCTCCGATTTCCGCCAGTGAAGCTCCTCCGCGAAGCATCTGAGTTGCGAAAGAATGCCTTAGCAAATGAGATCCCTTAAAGGCTGGATTGAGCTTAGCCCGCTTAAGAGCCCGTCGAACGATGTTGCATATGGCTACTGAACTTGAAAATCCTTTGTGAGGTGCATTTATGCGGATGAAGACCCTGCGCGATGAACACGGAGGCCTCCCGTCACACAGATACCCGACAAGGGCTTCGCCGACATCTTGCGGAAGCGGTAGTCGCTGCTGCCGATCGCTTTTGCCACACACAATAAGTTCGCCAACTTCCCAATCGATGTCATCCAGTGTCATATGAACCACATCCCCGGCACGCAAACCGAGCCGTGCCAACAGGAGCAAAATTACATAATCACGCTGGCCTACAAGGCTATCTTGGTTGCAGCTCTGTAAAAGGCGCTCGACTTGTTCTGGTTCCAGAAACTTGGGTAACTCTGATAAACGCCAGTTTGCTACTGTGAGGGCGGATGGGGAAAGATCGATAGCGGTTTCTTCTCGCTGGTAGAGAAAACGGAAAAAACTCCGTAGTGAACATACGATGAGTTTAGCGCGATTCGTGCTGACGGTTTCTGTATTGCGAAGAATGAAGCGCACGATATCATTCGGGTGCAGGTCGTTCAGTACGATGGGTTCAGTACCAAACTGATCTGAGAGAAATTTCCTTGCTATTGGGAGGTACGAGTCTATCGTGATTTGTTCAAGGCCACGCTCTTGTGCGAGATATTTCGCGAAGCCGTATTCGATACGCTTAAACTTGCTATCATCATCAACCCGGGCGGCGTCTGGAACAACACCGGTCTCACGCAAGCTTTTGAGAAATTTCTGTAAAGTTGGAGGCTCGATCTTAAATATCGACCCCCTGCGTCCTCTGTACAAAAGAAATTTGTTAAGTGTTATTTCATCCAGATCTGTGACGCTAAACCCCTGTTGGTCTAACCAACGGCTAAGGTCAGCTACTATTGTAATTTTATATTTCGCCGTGCTCCTTTTGTAACCTTGCACCTCAAGAATCTGGGCAAAACTGTCGATGTGCCCACCCAATGGGCCAAAATGCAGACGATTCAATACCTCGGGATTAGAAAAAAAATGATCGATCATGTCTGTCTCCTCCTTGTTGGGGTTAGTGGGATATTAAGGAAAAGACAGCAGAATTATGCCGATTAATCAAGCATCGATTTATGATGGGAACCAAGAAAGGTGGGAATCTCTATCAAAGACTGGCAAGCAACTCGGCATAATCCGGAACTCGGCATAATGACGAAGGCTATGTGGGGTGGGGGAGCTGATATTTACATTGCCGATGATCTGTCTGGGCTTCTCAAGGCCGATATCGCTGACGGCTCGATCAAAGACCAGCCGGACACGATTGCCGTTTAAACCTCTGGCGGCATAGTTTGCTAAAAGATAATTATTGACAACATTACCCAGAAGGCCGCGGCGTGCGGCCAGATAGTTTTCAAGTCCCCCGGCAACAGATGCGGGTAGCGGAATCAAGCGGTCTTTTTTAAACTTGGTCTTTTCAATGTAAATGGTTTTCTCGTCAAAGCGGTAATGGTTGAGCTTCAAACGTAAAGGTTCTGAGATTCTCAAGCCGCATCGCGCCAGCAACACTACAGCCATGTGGTAGGATAGATCCATTAAGTATAAATGCCTTGCTTCTTTTCGTATCCTGCTGCTGACGGCCGACAGTAAGTGGTCTACTTGTGAGGGTGAAAAGATATAAGGCATAATATCGTTTTCAGGCAGATAAGGGATGTCCTTTACCGGGTTTTGGTTATATGCGCCCGTGCGCACAAGATAGTTAAAGAAGACGCGTACGGATGCAACAATATTGTTGATCGATCGGGATTCAATTTTAAGATCGGCTTGCAGCCCCATAAAAAATGAAGGTGGCAATAAAACCTCTTCAACTTGCTTTTGGATTAGGTAGCGATCAAAAGTTTTAAGATGCCACAATGAGGCTTTCATTGCATAGCCCAGCTTGTGGCGATAGATGACGTATTGTTCCAACTGTTGTGCCAGAAAACTTTCAAACTTATTCATCAAACAAAATCTCCCGCATCAATTTAATGTGGATAAGAAGATACTTTCTGGGTTGACTCGATGCTGTCATGACCCAGTAGTTCTTTGATCTCATATAGTGACACGCCGGCTTGCAGAAGATTTTGCGCATAGGTATGCCGAAGCCAATAGACACTTGCAGCCGGGTTAATCTTTTGCATCACAATCTTAAAATGATGATGAACCGTTGTCGGTGTGATGGGACCATATGGCGGCATAAGGCTTAAAAACAGGGTTCGAAGGGTGCTTTGCGGCCGGGCGCCGATAATGTAAGCTGCGATGGCTTTGATTGTAACTTCGGCTAAAGGCAGCCTTAAAGGATTATGGCATTTGCGCCAATTGATGTTTAATTCGGCTTTGCGAAAGGATATATTGTCCAAAGTTATCTGGCATATCTCTATGGGTCTTAGCCCCAGGCTGTAGGCCAGCTGGAGCATGGCATAGGTTCGCAGGCCGCTTTGCGAGCAAAGGTCAATGCTGTCAAACATGCTTTTTAGCTCATTGGAACGCAAAAAAGTTGGCGGTTTGGCCTTTGCGAACATGGGGGCACCCACTACCAGCGGGGCCAAATCACGCTTTAAAATTTGGCGTTGATGATACAGATAGCTTAAAAATCCTCTGATTATCGAACGGTACACTTTACAGGTGGCCGGAGAAAAGCCGCAATTAAATTCAGCGAAAAACGCATCGAGGTGTTCAATGGTTAAAACAGTCAATTTTATCCTTCTATTTTCAAGGTAGTCTTTCCAAAGCGGCTAATACTCTTCTAATCGACTTAATGCGTCCGTTGTTGACCTGCCGGGCGGTGGCATAGTAATGCAGGTAGGCTTCATAGACATCGGTCAGCAGATGTTTTTGTTTTTCAATGGGTGCGTTGATTCTTTTTTGTTTCACAAGATAACGGCATAATCCCCTGACAGCGGTCAATTGACGTTTTGTGATTTGATGGAACTGCTCAAGATTTTCTGATGAAAAAACATTGTCCCAGTGGATTTTGTGACCCTCTACGAAATGAACAAAATCCTCTAAGACCTGTTGATAATTTTCAATGGTCTTATCGGCATAACCACTGGAGATCATCCACAGCAGGTAGTCATCGACAGCCTGTTTGAGCTTTTTCATTTAAACACTCCTGTCTATCAGGTTTTTCACTCCAAATGGTTTGGAATCGTTTTCAGGTATTTTACGCATTCAACAAATCTGAGCCCTTTGCAGATCATGACCATGTCGATGGTGTTAAAATTGCGTTCGCAGCGAAAACATCGGCCCAAGTTGGTTTTCGGATTGGTGGCGGTTTGAAATTCATGACAGACAGGACAAAGAAATCGAAAATATCCTTCACTGAACTTTGATGGCAGCATTAAGTGCTTTTCTATCAAAGTATCAATGGGTATGTGATTTCGTAATACGAATAGCTCCTGAGATGAAAAATGTCGTTTCATTTGCGCAGCTCCCCTGCAATTTAATAGATATTGTGTTAATTTCCGCTTGGCACAGCGCAAAAAACATTACCGCGGTGGAAAAACATCCACAATTTTACCGTAAACACCGCAAAAACTGCAGCGTGGCTTCGTATTTTGCACAATGGGATATAAGATAACACGCAAAGGGGGGGTGTTCGTAGAGGTATCAGCCATGGTTTTTTTTATTTTACCCATCCGTCGCTTTTTTTCATTGCAACTATGGGCTTCGCGGCCCTTTTTAGAAGTACGGTATCGGCTTTGGGCCTTGCGATGAGCCTTCAACTGAGCTTCACGGCGACAGCTGCTGGAGCAGTAGAGATGACCTCGATAACATTTTCGGCAAATATTATATCTTCGCTTACAATGTTTACATTCCAGTTCAATTAATAATACGTCACTGCACATTCGATCGCCTCCGCTCTTGAAAGCAATCGAAAGCCATGGTATGTAATATCCGTGTGGTGGGCTTCCGTTTGCTTTACGGTTTGTCCGCATTAAAGGCCTGAAGCGGCAACTTCAGGCCTTTTCCTGTTTATAAGCTCCAGGTCTCCCGGAACATAATTGAGCGAGGGGTTTAACATTTTAGCTTTTGCAAATAAAGCCCATGATTTTATTTGCGCGACGCGAGCGGGGTTTCTTTTTCAAATTTGCAGGGTAGGCGGGGTATGTTTTTTATTAAAACCGGCGGGGTACTGGCGGGATAGGCGGGGTATGTTTTAAAATGGGGCGGGGTTTAGGCGGGATATTGGCGGGGTATTTCAATTGTTGGAGACCTAACTTGCCGTACTCACAACTATCAGATTTTATCGATTTATAACATATATGATCCGTATATCACACGAGTTTCCGGGATGTCAAAGCCAGGTTTGCATAGCTGAAAAACGTAGTTCAGCTCTTACAACCGGAAATGATGATATCACAATCTCTGAGAGTCTGTATTTTCGGCGTATATGTTGCAATCTGCAGTTTTCTGTTCATTTTCTCCAATCAAGACAATCAGATAAGATTTATGGATAGCATGAAAAATTATTTAACCTTCTGAAATTGACGCAAATTTTACTTCGATTTGGAGCAAGAAATTTATTTTAAAAAAATCTTGGCAAAATAGCCATAATAAGTTTAATTTAAATGAATTAATAACGATAAGCGTTAAAATTTATATAAATATAAATTTATTTCGTAAAATATTATGGTTAAAAAAATGGTATCATTGGATCAAACAGAGATAAAAATTATTTCACTTTTGCAAGAAGACGCCAGATTTTCCTTTGTAAAAATGGCAAAATTATTAGGGGTTACAGAAGGAACAATTCGTCGGAAATTCAACCGCCTCACAAAACAGGGAATTATCAAAACAACCGCTATCTGCGATCCTTACGCACTCGGATTCGACGCACCTGCATTTGTTGGAATTAGAGCAGTACAAAATAAAGCAAAGAATTTGGCGAAAGAGATAGCTGAAATGCCGGAAGTACAATTTGTGGCTCTTACCACAGGCCCATATGAAATCGTTACCCAGGTGGTGGCCAAATCTAATAAACAGTTATTTGATATTCTACTGAAGTTGAGCGATTTGGACGGGATTAAAGGCACCAATACCTTTCTGATGTTAAGTATTTACAAGCAAAGCTGGAATCTTGGAAACAGTTTGCAACAGGAATTAAGGAAAAGAAAAAAAGATAAGGTAAGTCCCACTGCTTTCGTTTTTACCACAACCTTAAATTTTTGTAAGGACCTATTTTTTATAGGAAAAAGAAGTAGTAGGATTCGACTTTTGTGAAGTAGCACCGATGTATGATCCAACAGGAGTGACATGTCAAGTCGCTGCCAGGATTATACTAGACTTTGTGGGTGCTATCTTTTGTAATCGAAAAATTAAGCAACGCAATCCTTGATCTCGAAACTGTATTTAAAAACCAGGGAAAGGTAAATGCAATTCCAGATCAATTCCAGATATCGTTTATTGGGTGATTCGTTGATTGGTTAAGTGGTTATAAATATGGATTTATCCCATATTTGCAAAATAATTGGACACTGTCACTCAGGTCTCAGTGTTCAGCCCCGCAGCCAGCCAAAAAAACGGCGGGTCAAATCGAAAAAGAAACTAATAATTCACCGCGGAGCTCGCAGCCTCCGGCCTCTCCGAGCTGTAGGCTCGTAGAGTCCAAAGCCTACAGCTCGGAGAGCCGGGAGAACGCTGAGAAAGAAAATTTAAAATAATCTCTGCGTACTCAGCGGTCTCTGCGGTGAGATACTTCTAATCAAGTTGCTGTGAACTGTCCATAAATAAGGTGCTGTCTCTTACGCGCCTAAATAAATTCCTTTTCCAGCCCTTTTGATTTTTCCCGCCTTGGAGGCTCTATTAATAATGCTCCAAATTTTTCTTTGATCAAATCCGGTCTTCGTCATCAGGGTAGCTGTATTAACCCCTTTTTTGGATCTTTTGATAATATTCAGCACTTGATCGGTTGCCGTCGGCTGTGCGGTTTTCTTTTTTGCAGGTGCTTTTTTGGCTGGAACTTTTTGGGTGGTTTTGGCCTTGACGGGTTTAGCTGTTGTTTTCTTTGCAATTTTGGGTTTCTCGCTTTTTTTTGCCGCCGTGATCAGTTTTTCCATCTTCTTTTCGAGTGCCTTGATGTCCTTATTCAGTGTCTGCAGATCCTTTATTGAAATTGTCATTCCGTTCTCCTTCCTTCAGATACCGTTGATTGGTTGATTAGTTAAGTGCTTGTAAATATGGATTTATGCCATATTTTCAAAATAAAAAGAGCTGTTTTCATAGTAAATTATGAGGTCTGCACTTACGATCACTTCTCATTTATGGGCTTATCCTATCCCTCAGTTTCCTCGAACACCTGAAAGTCACAACCCTTCTCGGTTCCAACATCATATCTTCGCCTGTTGCGGGATTCCTTCCCCGCCGTTCATGTTTTTGTTTTACACAAAATTTTCCAAAACCACTGATCAGAACGTCCTCACCGGATTCCAGGGTTCTCTTGATGATCTCCAGCAGGGTTTCGATCGTGTTAACAGATTGGTTCTTTGTATAGCCGTTTTGTTCTGCAACCGCTCCAACGATGTGGGCTTTGGTGAGGGTCATTACAAGGTTCCTTTGCTGAATTTAGTCGTAATTTCAAGTGCCTGCATACATTCTCATATCAAAACAAAGATTTGTCAAGGAAATAAACAGGTTATCTTGTAACTTTAACCAACTAGCTGAAATTAATAGAAATCACAGCTATCGGTCATCTGCTTGATTTTTCATACAAAGTGTACCATTGTTGCGTTATTTTACAATTATTGGTTTCAGCCTTTAATCAGATAAATATTCCCCGTAGCAATCCGGCAATCGAAAGTATTATCAGCAAAATTAACACATGGTGTCGAAAGGACTCCTTCTCAACTTTGATGAACATTCTACTTCCAACGGCAACGCCAAAAAGCAGCGGAAGCAGACAGACGGCCGTCATTAGCAAAGTCTTGGATGTCGTCAGGCCTTGAAGGGAAGCCATTGCCAGGCTCATTGTGTCTATACCCAAAAAATAGGCAATTATAGATGCGCGGGATACCGTTACCCCGGCTGGTGACGATAGGTAGAGAAGAATCACCGGCGGCCCGCCTATTGCGGCAGCACCGTTCAATATGCCACACGTCACTCCGGTGGTAAGGATTAATGGTCTACCCGGCATTCGCTTCCACGCCCAACCGCGCATAAGCAAAATTGCAGCAACCAGTACCAGCAGGGAAATGGATATGCGCATTGGCACTGCCGGTATGTTAGCAAGCAGATATACACCAAAGGGCGTGGCAAAAAGGGACCCGACGAGCAACCAGCGTAGAGAATACCAGTCTATGTCCCTCCAGACCTGCGGGACCAATCGTATACTTGCCAGCACCTCGAGAAGAAGGACAAGCGGTACGACATAGACGGGTGGAAGCACAAGCGATATGCTTATCACGGCAACCATTGCAAAGCCAAAACCGCTGTAACCCCGAATGATGCCTGCTACGAAGACGGAAGTGACTGTGACAATCAGTGAGAAAAGATCGAGGCCTAACAAGTTCAAAGAATTTATCCCGCCAAAAAAGTCGGTAAAAAAACAAAAAATAAGTCAATTAATCGGTGATTTTAATAACCACCAATGTAACTTGTATATAGGATTTATGAACTTAAATCAAATTTATAAACAAGTATATTGTTGAAAAATGGAGTGTCCAATTATTTTTCAAATATGGGATAAATCCATATTTACAACCACTTAATCAATCAACTAATCAACCAATTAAGGATATCCGTGTCAGAAAACGGCACTGAAACCGAAGCCGATTGGGGTCGCCAAGCTAACCATTTGACATCATGTGACAAACAGCATAGAATCAAGCTGTTTTAGGCCCTTATCTGGTGTTTTCTAACAACATGTTGTAAAAGACTGAAGGTGTCAGGTGTCGGGTGTCAGGTGTCAGGGAAAGTAAGTGCTGAATACTGAAACCTGAACATTGAAACCTATAACTTGCTCAATCGCTTTTAGACGCCTTTACTGCCCCGAAGGGGCCACTTTTTTCGAGCGTAGTCTCGGAAAAAGATTAGTACCTATTTATTCACTATTAAAAACCTGGTCCTTTGGGCCTCCGGCTCGTAGGGGTACGATCCTACGCCTCGGAGAGCCAGGTCAGCGATAGTGGGCTCTGCCTTGAAAATAATACAAGCAGGGAGAAACCAGTGCCGGGCCCTCCCTCCGGGCTGTAGGCCCTCCGGGCTGGAAGCTGGGCCCGGGTATCTACTGAAATCACATCCTGATTGCGAAGGATTTATCTAACAAAATATTTACCGGTTTGTCCGGGTCGGGAATTGGTTTGCATGAAAAAAGGTGCGTTGTTTAAAACTATCAGGGTTTTTGTCGTTTTACTGGTGGCCATTGTCATTGCGGTGACACTGGTTATTGTGCGGCCCAAGGCTAAACGACAGGTGCCTGTTGAGAAAGGACGTCTGGTCGAGGTATTCCCCGCCAGGGCCGAGGACGTTCAAATAGTCGTGGAATCTTTTGGTACGGTAGAGCCCCGTGAATCACTTAAGCTGGTCGCACAAGTTCGCGGACCGGTTGTCGAGATATCACCGACCTTTAAAGAAGGAAATTTTATTAAAAAGGGGACCCGCTTAATTCAAATTGATCCAAGATCGTATGGGCTGGAAGTGGAGCGTCGCAAAGTTCAGATCAGGCAATCCGAGGCGGAACTTAAGCGTCTGAAACAGGAAGTGGTCAACCTTCTATCAAGGGTAAAAATTGCCAAATCCGATGCGACCCTGGCCAAAAGTGAATATTTGCGCTTGGAAAAGCTCATTGAAAGAAAAGTTATTGCGCAATCCCAGCTGGATAAATCCGAACAGGCTTATCTGGCAAGTCTGGCGCGTCTCCAGGCTCTTGAAAATCAAAGGGCTTTGATCGGTCCTCAAAAAGAACAGTTGATTGCGGCGCGAGACATGGCTAAAGTTCTGTATGAACAGGCGAACCTGGATCTTGAAAGGTCCGGCATTGATGCGGCCTTTGATGGTTGGGTCCTTGAAAAGGCGATCGAGGTGGGTCAGCACGTTAACGTGGGACAACAGCTAGGCAGCATTTACAGATCCGGCCAGTTGGATATCGTGGTGCGTATCCCGGCCAAGGATTTCAAATGGTTTCCAGCCGGTTTGGGGCAGGATACTTCTGTTGCGGCCGATGTCCTATTTGAAAATGCCGGTGAACACTATACCTGGAGTGGACATGTCGCCCGGGTTAAGGCCATGATGGATGAGAGGACCCGAACATTGCCGATGGTGATCGAGGTTGATGAACTTGCGACCGACGAACAAAAAGAGAGCTCCTTTCGTCTGAGACCCGGAATGTTCGTCACCATTAAGATCAAAGGTAAAGAGATTGACCAGGCCTTTGTGTTGCCGCGGCATGTTGTCTATCCTGGAGATGTTGTCTATACCGTAAAAGACAATCATCTAAAAATTAAGGAGGTAAATATTTTACGCAGTTATAAAGATTCGGTAATTATTATTGAGGGACTATCAGAAGGAGAACTTATCATAAAAACCCCGTTATCTTCGGTTAAGGATGGGATGAGTGTCAGGGTGAAGACGGAGGATTGAGAATGCGGAATTCGGAATGCGGAATGCGGAAGATAAAAGGCAAAGCACATTGAAGACAAGCGCAAAGGGCATAGCGCAGAGCGTTACGATGCAACCGGTGTCGGCTGTATTTGAATGACGAATGACGAGTGACGAAGTAAGGAATTCTATCGATTTTTAGTTAAAGGATAGAGCGTAGCGAAACGATCCAAACGAACCAAACGAACCAAACGAACTAAACGAACCAAACGAACCAAACGAACCAAACGAACTAAACGATCTAAACGATCTAAACCATCTAAACGAACCAAACCATCTAAACGAACCAAACCATCTAAACGAACTAAACCATCTAAACGATCTAAACGATCCAAACGAACATAACCATCGAAACCATCTGTTACCAGGGAAAAACATGCGTGCTCTTGGCAAATGGTCCATTAAAAATCACGTCACCATAAACCTCATCATGATATTCATCATCATGGCCGGTATTTTTACGGTCGTGAAGATGCGGCGGGAAATGTTTCCCCAGTTTTCGCTGGACATGATCGCTGTTTCGGTCGTTTATCCCGGCTCGAGTCCGGAAGAGGTGGAAGAGGGCATTTGCATTAAGATAGAAGAACGAATCCTGAGCATTGAGGGAATTAAGACCCTTAGATCCACCGCGCGGGAAGGAAGTGGATCGGTCGTTGCAGAACTCGAAACCGGAGCGGATGTCCAGAAAATTCTGGATGAGATCAAGACGGAGGTGGATCGTATCGACACCTTTCCGGATGAGTCCGAGGAACCGGTGGTGACGGAGATTATCAACCAGGACCCGACCATCTCGGTGGCGATTTACGGGGAAGTTTCTGAAAAACGAATGCGTCAAATCGCCGAAGAAATCCGTGATGACCTGTTAGACGCCAGCATGGTTGCCCTTCAAGGTTCCGGCGGCTGGCAGGATTTATTAGCCTCCATACTTAAATTCTTTCGATTCAAACAGCCGGAATCCATTACGCAAATCGATCTTGTCGGGGTGCGCGACTACGAAATAGCCGTGGAAGTGTCGGAAGAAAATTTACGTCGTTACGGTATTTCATTTGATCAGGTCGTCAGTGCGGTGAGAGCCGGCAGCATCGACCTTCCGGGAGGCAAAATCAAAACCGACCAGGGGGAGATCCTGATTCGAGCCAAAGGTCAATTATATACCGGTCGGGAGTTTGAAAAAATACCCCTGATTACGCTAAACGACGGCACCATTGTGAGGCTCGGGCAGGTTGCAACGGTCATTGATGGATTTGAAGATTTAGATATCAAGACGCGATTCAACGGCAAGCCGGCGGCCATTGTCCAGGTGAGCCGAACCAGCGAGCAGGATATCATTGAAATTGCCAAAATCGCCCGCAGTTATGTGGCGACACTGAAACATGACCCTCCTGAAGACCTTGATTTCGCTATCTGGGGGGATATATCCACCATGGTGGAGAGCCGTATTGACTTAATGCTGCGCAACGGTTTTCAGGGTATTTTGCTGGTTTTTATTGCGCTCGCCCTTTTTCTGAATCTGCGCCTGGCCTTTTGGGTGGTTCTCGGCATACCGCTTTCCTTTATGGCGGCCTTCATTGTTCTGAGCGGATTTGATCAAACCATTAATATGATCTCGCTTTTCGCGTTTATTATGACCCTTGGTATTCTTGTGGACGATGCCATTATTGTCGGTGAAAATATCTATTCACATTACAGCCGGGGCAAATCTCCCGCAGCGGCGGTTGTTGACGGCTTTAAAGGAAGTCGGTGGACCGGTGCTGATGGCGGTCAGCACGACGGTGGTGGCGTTTTCCCCATTGTTGTTTATTTCAGGCATCATGGGTAAATTTATTGCCGTAATGCCCATGGCTGTCATCATTATCTTGATCGTATCCCTCGGTGAAGCCTTGATTATACTTCCCTCCCATCTGAACCATGCCCTGGTCCAGTCAGAGAAGAAAGACCGAAAATTGACATCCTGGCATGAACGCCTGCAGCAAAAATCAGAGAAAGGAATGCGTGCGGTCATTGACCGGCTCTATTCACCGGCGATCAAATACGTGGTCAAAAACAGATATTTTACTTTTTCCATCGGTATCGGTGTGTTGATTATCAGTCTGGGAATAATCGCCGGCGGATACGTTCCTTTTGTTTTTTTCCCAAAAGGGGAAAGCGATTGGATCGTAGCGGAAGCCATTTATCCTCTGGGAACGCCATACAATTTAACCGAAGAAACCATTGCATATCTTGAAAAAGAATCATTTGAACTCAATACGGTTTTTTCCGAGTTTTCAAAAAATAACGGTGGATTGGTGAAAAACACCTTTTCAATTGTCGGTGCAATTCCCCGACGTGACTTTAAACCGCCTGAATATGGTGGTCATGTCGGGCAAGTCTGGCTCGAGCTGGCCGCTTCAGAGAAGCGGGAAAATATCTCGACCCATACAGTTCTGAACAAATGGCGTGATCTGATCGGAGAAATCCCGGGAGTTGAAAGGCTCACCTTTGCCACTCTGGAAGGCGGACCGGCCGGCAACCCGGTCGAGATCCAGCTCAGCGGCCAGGACTTTGATCAACTCAAGCAGGCCGCCGCCGAGTTGGAAACTGAATTGGCAACTTTTCCCGGCACATTTGATATTTCCAACAATTTTAAACCCGGCAAGCAGGAAAAAAAGGTTCGGATAAAGGAGGGTTCTCACTCCATAGGCGTTACCATGCGTGATCTTGCCCGACAAATTCGTCAGGCATTTTACGGCGAAGAAGCATTGCGTATTCAGCGGGACAGAGACGATGTCAAGGTCATGGTTCGGTATGCTGATAAAGAACGACACAGTCTGGCCGGGATCGAAGAAATGCGCATCCGTACCCTTGATGGAAGCGAAATTCCGATTGAAGAAGTTGCCGATATAACGTCCGGAAGGGCTTATTCCGTCATTAACAGGGTGGATCGCAAACGAACCATTTCCGTTAGTTCCGATATTGATGAAACCATTGCCAATGCGAGTGTCATCACCGGCGAATTGAAGGCCAATTTTTTGCCGGCGCTTGCTGAGCGATATCCCGGGATCGTTTATGATTTTGAAGGTCAGGAGAAGCGGACGAGCGAATCTCTGGATAGCATTAAAAGCGGATACGTGCTGGCCATGATGGGGATCTTCCTTTTGCTGGCCAGTCAGTTTCGTTCCTACATCCAGCCGGTGATTATCATGATGGCCATCCCTTTCGGCCTGATCGGGGCCATATTCGGCCATCTCATAATGGGTATTGAATTTACCATCGTCAGCATTTTCGGAATCGTGGCTTTGTCCGGAATCGTGGTCAATGATTCATTGATTTTGATTGATTTTATCAACCGGGCGTTACGCAACGGAGCTGCTATTCACGATGCCGTGATCGAATCCGGTAAAGCACGATTCAGGCCTGTTTTGCTGACTTCAGTCACCACGATCGCCGGGCTTTTCCCATTGCTGCTGGAGCGCAGCTTCCAGGCCCAGTTTCTGATCCCCATGGCGGTAAGTATTTGCTTTGGATTGCTGGTTGCCACCATATTGACACTGCTTTACGTTCCCGCGCTTTATCTGATTGTGGCAGATGTTACCAATTTATTTGTAGGTCGGGAGCAGAAGCTTTTGAATGCGGGAGGGGGAGTGCGGAATGCGGAAGGGGGAGTGCGGAATGCGGAAGGCGGCCTTCGACAAGCTCAGACGAGTCGAATGGGGAATACGGAATTTAGAGGTAAAGGCGATCAGGTGGCGGCGGCGGGCGGCAAGCAGATAGCTGGTGATAAAAGCCGTAAGATAGAAGTCAGAGAACAAAGGGCGGAAACCATCAGTCAAAAACGATCGAGACCATCAACAGCGCTCAAACAAACGACACGGGAAGCTGAGATTAAAAAACAAAAGAAGAAGGTAACAAGCTAGGGGTTTCGCTCCATAAGCGCTAACTTGTTTTGTAAACATTCACAGGTTACATTTACGCCGTACAGGACTGTTTTGAAAGATGAACATCGAACCTCCAACGTTGAATGTTGAATGGAAGAAGATGAAGAAACAGCTCCAGTCGGTACTGAATTTTCTGGGTTCCTGCCTTCGCAGGAAAGACTGCCGATATCTCAATAAACTTCCCGATTACTTAATTAATTAAAATTTTCGTTACGAATATCGAAATGGCTGAAAAGAAACAGCAATAGTAAACCTTCCACAATTCCCAGGCGTAAATATAAGTTAGCGCTTATGGGGCTGATCCTTGATCTTTCACTTGCTTTGAGCCTTCACCTTTGAGCTTCCATTTGTTTCGAGCCTTGAGCTTAAATTACGATTCAAACGATCTCAACGATCTCAACCATCCAAACCTATTTCTACCTGCTGACGGAAGCTGCTTTCATAGGCGGTTGTTACTTCCTGTCGCATCTGCTGCTCCATTCCCGTGTATCTGGGCGAGAAGTGAAAGACGGTCAGCTGTTTTACCTGTGCCGTCCCAGCCAGGTGACCGGCCTGCCGGGTTGTGAGGTGGTGCTTTCTCTCGGCAATCTCTCGGTCCTGCTCCATAAATGCAGCTTCAATAAACAGGTGATCTGATTCTTTAACCAACGCCACAATTCGCTTCCGATTTGATTGGCTGTAAACTACATCGGTTATGTAGCTTATTTTTTGACCCGGTGTGATCCGGGCAATTTTTTGGGCCAGCGCCCCCAGGCTGAAATGCTTTGCCGACTTTTGCCGGTCGAATTTTGCTTCAAATTTCGAAGCGGGATCAGCCTGACGGTATAGCGCCTGCTTAAACTCCGTTAACCAGGGGCCCGGTGTAAGACCCAGGGTTTTTAAACCGTCCTTGATGATGTTTACATGAAAGCGTTCCCTGATGGAAAATCCCAGACAGGGGATACTGTGATCGAAAATTGCGGCGGAGACTTTAAAGGCCGGCTCTTCATGCAAAATGCCGCTAAAAGATTGTTTGACCGGATCTTGAACAGGCTTAAAACGGTCGCGGCACCGATAATGCCGGCATACTGTGTATTGCGGATGGACCTCGGTGAGTCGTAAACTGAGCGGATAGTTGTACTTGTCAACAAGATTCCAGGAATATCCGGCCAGTTTGCCTTCCACATTTTCTAAAAAGCCCGGCGGGCCATAAAGTGAAAGATTTTTCGGACGCCCCAGTGAAAGGCGCAACAGACGGTCAAAGCCGATGAAATGGTCCATGTGGGTATGGGACACAAAGGCATGGCTGATTTTGAGGATGTCTTTGGACGCCAGGCGGTTGATGTCTCCGAGATCGAAAATTACGGCGCGATTTTGAAATTGAAAGGGAATGAAAAGTCCGGGATCATCAAAGGGACCGTTAATTAGCCTGGGATGAAAACTTGGACGCATTATTGCGGCAAAAACTTTTTCACTTGCTCGTTGATGGTAAAATATATTTCCTCATCGGAGCCGAAAACATCCACCACGTCTTTGTGCTTGATGAGCTGTTCAATAACAAAAGCGGTCACATAAAGGCTGACGATATGAGGCTGGGGAACTAAATTTCGAATGGGTGCAATCTGATAATCAATATCAAAATCTTCCAACCGGTTCATCTTTTCAAGACAGTTTTTTAGTTGTTCGTCAAGGGCGTTTTTATTGGTTGTTTCAATCAGATTTTTCTCTATCAGTTTCATGGCAATCGCACCGGCCAGAGGCTCGGAGCAGTCCCGGAGCTTGCTGAGCGCCAGTCGCCGCATGTGCTCCTTGGTCGACTCAATTTTCGATAAAATTGTTGATTCGCGAGAACTTGGCCGGAAAATTTTGCCCATGGCGTGTTACCTTATATTAATTTAAGATTGAAAATTGTATACTGAATATTATTTGTGCTGTTGGTGTATAATAATAATTCAAAGTAAGGATTGCAAGAAAAAAGGTTCGATGTTTTTTTTTGTAACCGTTCACAGGTTCAGGGTTCAACGTTCAGCCTGCCCTGGCGCGACTTATAGGATCATATTACGGCCCGTGTCAGGTTCCCAAACATGAATCTGAATAATTGAGCAACATATAAATTCAGGTCTGGGCCAGGGGGTTAAGGAAAAAGAAGGAACTGAAACCTATAATATTGTCTTAATGGCACACTCGCTGCGCCAACCGGCGACACTAATTAAAAGCACTGTCTTTAAAGAACTATAGGCCATTATTTCAGATCTTCAACCGCAAGTTGAACGGTTTTTCGATCTTTCCAGCGGTTCCACCGAAGTTTGAATACTATTTGGGAAAAGTTTCGTTTATTAGAAACCCGGGAATCGACATTGAACTGGATGGCCTGGAAGACCGGCGTGTTGGGCGCCGATGATTGCCGCAGGATCATTCGCCGATGGTTTTTTCCCACAATTTTGGATGATACCACCGAAACGTTGGCAGTCATGAAAAGCGGCTCCGGATTCCCGCTGCCAAACGGCATCAGAGCTTCCAATTCATTGACGAGCGCATCTGAAATTGTGTCAAAATCCAATTCAGAATCAATTTGCAGGGTAGGCGTTAAATCGTCGGGCTGAGAAATGCGCCGGATGACGCTTTCAAAGGCTTTTTGAAAATCAGCTATGTTTTCTTGCCGTATCTTCAGACCGGCCGCCATTGAATGTCCCCCGAAGGTTTCAAGGTATGGTTTGCAGGACGCAAGGGCATCATAAAGGTTGAGCCCCGCAACACTTCTGCCGGAACCTGTTCCGATGCCGTCCCGGGTTGTGATTAGAACAACTGGGCGATAATAGGCGTTTACGATCTGCGACGCCACAATCCCCAGGACTCCCGCATGCCAACCCGGGTCGGACAAAACCACTGAGCGCTGCTGGAGTAGTGAGGAATTGTTTTCTACCAACCGTTGAATGTCTGCAAAAATTCCTTGTTCTATTTGGCGTCTCTTCTGGTTTAATAAATTAAGAGTGTAGGCTGTCTTTCTTGCAATATCCATATCTTTGGCAGTCAATAGTTCAACGGCCCGGGCGGCATGATCCATGCGACCCGCGGCATTTAAGCGGGGGGCCAGCCGGAATGCAATATCGTCGGCATTCAGCAAGTTGTTATGGATGGCGCTGGCTTCCAGCAGAGCCGTCAGACCGGGACGGCGGCCGGCAGGGATAAGCGTTAGGCCGGTTTTACACAGGATGCGATTTTCCTCAATGAGCGGCACCATGTCCGCGATGGTGCCTAACGCCACAAGATCACAATAATTTTTCAAATTAGGTTCCGAGCGTTCCTGCCAGAACCCTTTTTCCCGCAGGTGAGTTCGTAGACAGATCAACAGAAAAAATGCCACACCGACACCGGCAAGATTTTGCAGGCCCGCCGGGCAGTCCGACCGCTTTGGATTTATAATCGCCAGAGCCGGCGGATTATTTTCTGTGATGGTGTGGTGATCCGTAATAATTATATCGATGCCGGCTCTTTTAGCCGCGGCCACCGCCTGATGGCTGCCGGATCCGCAGTCTGCGGTAATGATCAGATCAATTTTATGAGGGCGGGCGTAGCGGGAAATATGCACGGGCCGGATGCCGTAACCCTCCGTTACCCGGTGGGGAATGTAATAGGAAACATCGGCTCCGGCATACCGCAAAAAGTCCAGTAAAATGACGGTCGCCGTGATGCCGTCAACATCGTAGTCACCAAATATCAAAATTTTTTCATTGGCGGTGATGGCCTTATAAATTCGATTGGTGGCCGCATCCATATCTTTGAGGGAAAAAGGCGAACGTATGTTGTTCAAAGAAGTGCTCAAAAAGTCCGTGGCAGCCTGGATGGTGTGGATATCCCGATTGATCAGAACGCCTGCTGTGACCGGATGGCAATTCAATTTTTGGCTCAGTTCTCTGACTTTATCGGGGTTCGGATCAAGCATGTGCCAGTGGTTTTTCATGGGTGCGCCATATATCCTAACCCGGGCAAGCCGGAATCGAAGATTGAAGATTGACGATTGAATATTTGTGGATGTCGCTTCGCTCAGTCATTTTTAGGATCGATTTTTATAATTGAGCCGCCTGGAGGGCATCGTAGCTCCGCCTCTGGAGGGAAAAAATACTTGTAGCAGCTTTGCAATTAAATGAAAGAGTTATTATATTCCTTCCGCTTTTTTATTGACAAAATAAGGGATATGATTATACTAATCTACAGACCTCGTCATTCAGCTTGAAAAAATGGCTGCGACACTTTAGCTGTCATGGGATTTCATGAAAATTGGACATGAGTCTAATTCAGGATTAAAGGATTGAGGAATTTGAGGATTGAAGGAATCCTATCTATCTTAATTTATAAATTTTATCTTTTAATCCCTAAATGCCTAAATCCCTCAATTTAGAGCTAATTAGTACCTATTTATTGAAATCACATCATGTTTGCGCATGATTTATGCCATCTTCAATTCCGGCTTGTCCGGATTGGGTATAAATATTGTCCAAAATAAAGAGCTATTTTCATAGTTAATTACGAGACCTGAACCTATGTTGAGCGGTTCAGCCTGCCTTGGCCTCTCTCCGAGCTGTATGCTCTACGAGACTGTTATATGCTCTACGAGCAGGAAGCCGGCTCGTAGCACAGGCCTCGTAGCCTACGCCTCGGAGAGTGCGACGTATAAGATCATATTACGGCCCGTGTGAGGTTCCCAAATATGAATCTGAATAATTGAGCAAGGTAAATTCAGGTCTGGGCCAGGGGGTTCAACGTTTCGGGTTGAGAAAAATCAGACAGTTTAACCTTTGTCGGAGGGTTTATTTTACGGTCATGTCAACCACCCATGTGCCCAGGGAAACTATCAAGCGGTATTACCGCGTCGATCGCCGCGAAATTGCCTTTTTAAGATTCATATTCGAAGCTTACGACGGTCTTGCTATTATTGAGACCCTGAACCCTGAGTCGGGTCTCATCGTCTTTTACATCGCACCCGGCTGTGAATCCGACGTGGATATGATTCTGAGGGACCTTAAAGGCGATATCATGATGGAGGCGGCTCAGCTTTGAATCGATTAATTTTATGCGTTTTCTTATTATCTCGCAGAGCCCGCAGAGATCACAGAGCTTTTTGATCTTTCTCTGCGTACTCTGTGGGCTCTGTGAGAGATCAAATGGCCCAAGTTATGAACATGCCCATAAAGCCCATGCTGAATAAGTATTTCTACCTAAATACCATCGGCTGCCAGATGAATGTTTATGATTCCGAGCAAATTGCCGCCCGGCTGGCTGCCCTGGGATATCAGCAAACAGGCATTCTGGAAATAGCCGATCTCGTTATTGTCAACACCTGTACGATTAGAGCGAAAGCCGAACAAAAAGCTTTTAGTTTCCTGGGGCGGCTTGCCAGGCTGAAAATTAAAAAGCCGGGTCTCATCATCGGTGTTGGGGGCTGTGTGGCCCAGCAGGAAGGGGAAAAAATACTCAGGCGGGTTCCACACCTCGATCTTGTGTTCGGTACCCAGGCCATTGATCGTCTGCCCCTTTTAATTTCAAAAATAGAGGACAAACGCTGCCGCATCGTCGATGTCGCATTGACGGAAAAACCGGACCAGCCCGATACCCTGCCCGACCGCAGACTCGATGGTTCGGTGTCAACTTTTGTGACCATCATGCGAGGATGCGACAATTTCTGTACATATTGCGTGGTTCCCCATGTGCGGGGCCGGGAAACCAGCCGGCATCCGGACCGCATCATGGAAGAAATCAGGGGGCTTGTTCAATCCGGTGTAAAGCAGGTTACCCTGATCGGTCAGAATGTTAATAGCTATGGGAAAAAGGAAGGCTTGTGTTCTTTTCCGGAATTACTATCTCGCGTCAATTCGATTGAGGGGCTCTTACGAATCCGGTTTACAACTTCTCACCCCAAGGATTTCGGCGGCGATTTGATAAACGCATTTAAAATCAATGAAAAGGTGTGCGATCATATTCATTTACCGGTCCAGTCAGGATCCGACCGGATTCTAAAACGAATGAACCGCAAATATACCACAGAGCTGTATCTTGACAAAATCACCAAACTCAGGGATACTTGTCCCGGCATAGCGATTACATCCGATATTATTGTGGGGTTTCCGGGAGAGACGGAAGCTGATTTCGATGAAACCATGGATTTGATGAAAATGGTTCAATTTGACGGCCTTTTCGCTTTTGTTTACTCGGATCGCCCCAATGCACCTGCTGTGCAATTTAAGAATAAGATTTCAGAAGAAAAAAAAAGAAAAAGATTGCAAACTTTGCTGGAATTGCAGGAAAATTTTACCCGAATGAAAAATCAGGCGCTGGTCGGCTCCGTTCAGCCGATTCTCGTCGAAGGTATCAGTAAAAAACAATCATCCGGCAGTTCTAACCGCCCTCAATCAGCTGTCCAGTGGACAGGACGTACGTCCACGGGCAAAATCGTCAATTTTTATCATAACGAAAATCCGCAGAGCTGCGCGGATATTTTTCCGGGAAAAATAGTTTTTACCAGGATTGAGAAGGCATACGCCCACTCACTTTGGGGCCAACCTATCGAAGTTGAATCTGCAACCGGAGGGTTAAAAGGAGAAGAAAGTTATGCTGCATAAAGTAAGCATAGCGGGTCTGACAATGGATCCGGCATCGAATACACCCATAATTATTTTAAAGTCGGAACTGCATGATCAGGCCATCCCGATCTGGATCGGACTGCTCGAAGCCACTTCCATTGCATCGGCCCTTCAGGATATAAAATACGAACGTCCCATGACCCACGATCTTTTTAAAAATTTATCAGACACATTACACATTTCGATTACGAAAGTTGAGGTTTGTGATTTAAAAGACAGCACCTTTTACGCCCGCATCTATTTTGTATCCAAAGACAGCAATTTCGATATCGACGCCCGACCCAGCGATGCCATTGCACTGGCCTTGCGCTTTAACGCCCCCATCTATGTGGAAGACTCCGTCATGCAACAATCAAAAATCAGCGATGGTGATGCCGAGGTGTCGGATACCAGCGAAGAAGGCAAAAAGTGGGCGGATTATCTGGAAAATTTGTCTCCGGATGATTTCGGCAAATATAAAGTATAAATTCCTTAAAAAGAGAAGATTTCCTAAGATTTTTCAAGAAAGTTGATTGTTCATAATTTGTTGAAAAAATTGGATCTGTCTAAAATATTTAAAGAAAATAATTTTTCCGCAAAGCCTTTATTTCAAAGGCCTGAGGAGGATACCCGTAATATCTTCATTAAATTCAGTTGCATGGATATTGTTGATAATTTTTTTTGTTAAACCCAAAAACCTGCCATAACCCGATTTGACAGCGGAGCATGGTTTTCTATAAACAACCCCTATCATTTTTCCTTTAATTCCTTATTTTTCCTTTAACCCCTTGGCCCAGACCTGAATTTATGTTGCTCAATTATTCAGATTCATATTTGGGAACCTGACGCGGGCCGTAATATGATCTTATACGTCGCACTCTCCGAGGCGTAGGCTGGAAGCGTAAGCTACGAGCCGGCTTCCTGCTCGTAGAGCATATAACAGTCTCGTAGAGAGGCCGGGGCGGGCTGAACCTGTGAACGGTTACGAATATGGTTTATTGAACCAATTGTAACCGTGATGTCAAAATGTTGTGGAGAAACGGCATGTCAACAATCCTGGTTATCGACGATGAACAAGGGATCTTGCAGCTTATGCATCAGGCCTTAACTACATACGGACACAATGTCGAAACAGCTAATAACGGTCAAGAGGGAATCCGGAAATTTGATGCCGGCTGTTTTGATATCGTAATTACCGACATTCGCATGCCGGTCATCGACGGTAACGGTGTTGTGGCGCATATCCGAAAATCTGAAAAGCAGTCCATTCCTGTAATCGCCATATCCGGTACTCCGTGGCTGCCGGAAGCCGACAATTTTGACATGGTGTTACCGAAGCCGTTTCCATTAAAACAGTTGATTGAATCCATCCGGTCGTTGGCGCCGGTGCCGCCCAGGGCGGCCATGGGTGTGTGAGGCTTTTTTTGGGGGGGGCTCGACAACATGTTGTAAAAGACTGAAGGTGTCAGGTTTCAGGTGTCGGGTGTCAGGGAAAATAAGTGCTGAACACTTGTATGAAACTGGAATGACGAATGAAGATTGACGATTGACGAATTGTGGATGTCGCTTCGCTCTGCTCTTTTTAAAAGATAAAATAGAAAGAATTCCTTCCTTCGACATTCGACATTCGACATTCGACATTGGTTTGTACTTCACCCTTCATCCTTGAGAAACAGCTTATGGTACTCGGATTCGGTAAGATGTTTTTTCAGGAGGCGATTGATGAATTCGAACATTTCCAGAAGCTCCTCATCTGTCATTCTTTTGGTGATCGTTGCCATGAACTTGTCGTCGGAAAACTTCTGAAGATAGTATATGACCGTGTTTTCATCCGTTTCCCGGTCCGCTCCATATCCCACCAGGCCCTGGTAATTTTCAATAAAATTGTGTGTATGCATTGGCATTTCTCTTTCTTTTGCAGGTTTTCACAGTTTCAGCCCGCCTCTGGCTCTGGCCCGACTTAATTCCGCAAGACAGACCTCACGGCTCGGAGAGAATAATGAACCTTGAGATACGTTAAATCCCAAACAGCAAATTCCAAATAACAAATAAATTCCAATAACTCAAATTCAAAAATTCAAACGGGCCTCAATGGGAATTACAGGGAGCTGGTGATGAAAAGCCTTCGGCCGATGGAGGCAATTAAGCTCAAAGCTCAAAGATCAAAGCTCAAGGCTCAAGGCTCAAGGCTGAAAGCTGAAAGGTGAAAGCAATAGAAGCTCAAAGCTCAAGGCTGAAAGCTAAAAGTGTGAGGATTAAGGCGCAAAAGGGAAGGAGAAAACTGAAACGAACGAACTCCACGATCCAAACGATCCTAACCATCTAAACGATCATAGCGATCCAAACGATCCAAACGAACTAAACCATCTAAACCATCTAAACGATCCAAACGAGCCCAACGGATTCAACAGATCCTGCTCCTTATAAATATTGAGCTTTCGGCCCTTCATTCGGCAGAAATTTGGGGTTGTCCAACACGGTGCGGATGGTGTAAGCCAGTTCATCTTTGACAATCGGCTTCATGACAAATTTGTCGATTCCCATGGCCAGTGCTTTTTCCTCGCTGATGGCTTCATTAAATCCGGTACACAGAATCACCGGAATTTGCGGGTTGATTTCCATCAATTTTCGTGCCAGCCGGTCACCGGTTATTTTGGGCATGGTCATATCCGTGATTACCAGATCAAACCGGTCGGGCCGGGCGCTAAATTCCTCCAGGGCCTCCTCACTGTCGGTTTTGGGAGTTACCTTATATCCGAGATTCTCCAGAATCCGGCGCTCGAGATCAATGATTTGTTCTTCGTCATCGATCAACAGAATGCGTTCATTGCCGTTGGTTGCACTTGCTGTTTTAACCGGTTCAATTTCCACCTCAATATCATCGATGACAGGCAGGTAAACGCTAAACGTGGAACCTGCACCCGGTTGGCTGCTGACGCTAATATCGCCCCCATGATTCTTGATGATGCCATGGATTACAGATAGACCCAGGCCCGTTCCCTTTCCTTGTTCCTTGGTGGTGTAATAGGGTTCAAATATTCGCTCCAATACCAGGGGGGTCATTCCGTGACCGTTATCCTTCACAGTCAGCTCAAGGTGTCGGCCGGGTTTCATCCCCACCCTTTCCAGGGATTGCTCGTGGCCGAGGTTTGTCTCTTTTAAGCTCACTTCAAGTTTTCCACCGGTTTCCTGCAAGGCGTGATAGGCATTGGTACACAAATTCATGATTACCTGATGGATCTGAGTGGGATCTCCGTTGACGGGGCCGCAGTCTTCATCCACAGAGCTATGGATTTCGATGGATGACGGGATTGTGGCCCGCAGCAGTTTGAGAGTTTCTTTGATGAGGGTTTGAACTTTCAGAGGTTTGCGTTCCTGACCGTTTTGGCGACTGAATGTAAGGATTTGTTGAACCAGCTCCTTGGCCCGATTCGCTGCCTTGAGCACCTCTTCCAGATTTTTTCGGGCCTGGCTGTCTGGCGGAATGTCGTCCATAGTCAGCTCGGTGTATCCGACAATCGGGAAGAGGATGTTGTTAAAGTCATGGGCAATACCGCCGGCCAGAGTGCCGATGGCCTGTAGTTTCATCATCTGTTGCAGTTGGGTTTCAGAACGCGCAAGCGCCTTGGTTCTTTCTTCAACTTTTTTTTCGAGGATACTATTCTGATCGCTCAACAGCTTATGATATTCAAGGCTCTCCACGGCGATGGCCGTATTCAGCAGAATGAGTGATACCAATGTCTGGGATTTATCCGGAATGATATTTTCTTTGTCCGGCAGCAGGCCGACGAACATGCCCCTGATTCGGGAAGAAGTTGCGATCACATGCAGCATAAGTTGCCTGGAATGATCATGGGAAGAGATGGCTATCCCCCTTCTTTCACGAATCGCCCAGGCAAAAGTACCTTTTTCGATCATATAGCCGACCTGATCTTCCATGAATTGCTTTTTCTCAGACGGCTCACACAGGGAAAATATAAAATCCGATTGGTCCTGGTCCGTTAGGTAAAATGCACTCGCATCAAATGGGATCAAATATTGTATTCTTTTTTCGGCTTCCCGCAGAATATATTCCGCATCATAGCCCTTATTGATATTTTCCTGAAAATCACCCAGCGAAAGTGCCATCTCAAGGGCATTTTGTATGAGACGCCCGTTGTCCTCCAGATACTCAATCCGCGCCTGCAGATTTTCAGGATCCATTTTTACGTTTCTATTCATCACAATTTAATCATGCAGTATTGATTCCAGAGCCTGAAACTGGTGGGTGGCCTGCCCGATGATTGTTTCAAAGCTGCTGGGTGATAATTCGAGATTTTCCCAGGCATTGTGGTCAAGGGGCGGTATAAATTTTTCACCGCTGCTGCCGATCCCAAGACTGTTAACGATAATATCAGCCAGATGGACGATGGCCGCCGGAACAGATTGCGGTGCCTCTGAAGGTTTGTGATGATATAAGACGTTATTTTCCAAAATCAGAGGCAGCTTCCACTGTTTCATGAGTTGCACACCCATCTGTGCATGGTCACACCCCAGGTAATCTTTTTCTTCTTTATACAGTAATTTATTGCGATTTCTTGAGCGGGCCAAAACATTACGCGATTCATCCGGAAAATAAATATAGAGTATCAACCTGCCCAGATCATGCAGTAACCCGGAGACAAACAGCTGCTCGGTCTGTGGAACATTTTTATGAGCAGCAAAAACCCTGGATAAAAGGCCGCAACCCAGGCTGTGCCTTAGAAATGAGTGCATATCTATGGTTTCTTTTGGGATATTTTTAAAAATTGAAAGGACACTGATGCCCAGGGCGAGTACCGAAACCTCCTGGGTTCCGATAAGTGACACCGCATGGGATACAGTACTTATTTTCGATGGGAAACCATAAAATGCCGAATTAACAATTTTTAACAACACTGCCGTCAAACTCGGGCTTCTGCTTACCACCCGGGCAATGTGTTCGGCGGAAGACATGGGATTTCCGATAACTTCCTCTAACTCTAATGCAACCGACGGAATTTCAGGTAAAATTATATTTTTCTTTTGTAATTTCTTCAGGAAATCCTTTTCTCGATCGTGTCGCGGGATCGACTGATTGTCGACCGTTAAATTATCATCTTCCACGATGATGTTGTGTTTGCATCTGAACTGCACTGCAATCCTGAATATTTCTTTGATGGCCGGATGTTCCAGATCCACATGGCAATAAAGAGTCTCAATGCTTTTTTTTGTTTGTTCAATCATTGCAGGATCCATTAACGGATCCGACGTATCATCGTGACGGTCGGCCCCCACAAGATTGACCTCTGAAATTCCCCAGATCTTAAAAATTCGAATATGGTTGGCTTCTATTGTATGGCCTTTTGATAGCAGCAGCCGGCCGTTTATATCGCGAACCTCCTCGGCTAAAATTTGTCCGGCTTTTATTCTGTCTGTCGGTACTACAATCATGTTGGTATTTTCACTTTAATTTTCGCGTCCACGAGCGAGATGTACGCGGTCGGTATGCCGGCAACCCAGTCTTAATTATTATCGTCCAAACCGTTAAAAACTTTAGCAAAAATATGATTTTATGGAAGATACAATCAAGTCGATCAGGACGGAGGCACCCGGGAGTTGAATCCTGACAGCTTGTATGAAACTACATGGAATGACGAATGACGAATGACGAATGACGAATGATGATTGACGAATGGTGGATGTCGCTTCGCTCTGCTCTTTTTTTAACAAGTAAAATAGAAAGAATTCATTTTTTCTCTTTTTCACCATACAAGGCAGCGAGTAGAAGAATTCTTCTATTCTGTCAATTCTACTGAAGAAGAAATATTCAACCTTTTTCATAGCGGACGCCATCAGGCCCTCTTTGCGGAGTTTATCTGACAACATGTTGTAAAAGACTGAAGGTGTCAGGTGTCAGCCCAGCCGCCGGCCAAAAAAACGGCCGGTCAAATCGAAAAAGAAACTATAGAAAAGAGAATATCGAATAATGAATATCGAATGTCGAATATCGAATGTCGAAGGAAGGAATTCTATCGATTTTTATTAATTCAAAAGACAGAGCGAAGCGATACCATAAATCTTCAATCTTCAATCGTCAATGCCGGCTTTGCCGGGTTGGGCCCTTACCGGTTTGTTCCTTTTGCTGTTTCAATCATATTTTTTATTGCCGCCAGGTATTCCTGAAAGCCGCGCATAAAGATATCATTATGGTTGGCGCCGGGAATCTTTAACATTTTTTTATCTGCGGACGGACAGGCGTCATACAGTGTCTGGCCATCTGAATACGGAATGATGTGATCAAATTCGGCGTGAATGATCAGCGTGGGTTTGTCAAAGTTTTTGATTTTATCGACATTGCGAAAGCCTTTTTCCTCTTTGAATCCCAGGGCCGCAAAATCGATCCCTAAAAGGGTCAACAATGGGCCGGCGAAAGCGAATCCACTTTCAACAATGAGACCGTCGATTAAATCTTTGTAAGCGGCTGCCAGCTCAAGAACGGATGCACTGCCCAGGGATCGGCCCATCAGGAGGATCGGGCCGGTAAAATTGTTTTGCTGAAGCCATTTTCGCACAAAATGAAAGATGATATGGCAGTCCCGCATCATGGCGGTGACAGTCGGTTTACCGCCGGAACGACCGTATCCGCGATAATCAACTGCCAATAAATTGATTCCCATCTGATTGTACATGGTACCCAACTCATCATAGTCCGCAACAATCTCTCCGTTGCCGTGGAAAAAGAGAAGGTTGCCGCCGGATTTTTCCGCCATATGAAAACGAGCCCCGATGGCGATATCCTCCTGCACCGGAATCAGAATATCCTTTTGTCCTGCAATCCGGGTTTCCGATTCGACGGTCTGAAACGGTGAAACGGTCGGTTCAGGTCGCGGGTGAAACAGAAACATGAGAACCTCCGGTCGATCCAGGGTCGAGTAATCGATTGTCGAAATATCTTTCATTTTTAATTCTCCTATATTAGGCCCTTTGTGGCCTTTATCTGACAGCATGTTGTCAGAAGCTGATGGTATTGTTGCTGGAGGGACTCATCTCGCTGGGATATCGTCCTCGTTCTCGTCCTCGATCCATTTGGCAACGGACTTCACCAACTCTATTTTTTCGATTACGAGAACGAGGACGACGACGAGAAACAATCCAATCAGAATTTCAGGCGTTTGCCACTTGAGTCTCTGCTCTCAAACTGCCCCGCAGCAGCCACTTTTTCCGGGCGTAGTCTGGGGAAAAGCTTCGTACCTATTTATTCAAATCCCATCATGTATGGGAAGGATTTTTCTAACAAAATATTTTCGCCACCAAGACGCCAAAACACGAAGTTTAAATAATAATAAACATTTATTGTTTGTGTCTTGGTGCCTTTGTGGCTATTCTTTCCAGTTTACACGGGTTAGGCGTCAACGTATCTCATTGCCCAGGCTGCGATGAGCGAACCCACATACTGTGAATCCTTCGGATTCATTAACAGATGATCGGCCTTGTCCAGGGAAATGAAGCTTTTGGGGTGTCGTGCGATTTGGAATATTTTTGCCGCATTTTCGATGCCGACGACACCATCGTTCGGTGCGTGAAAGATTAGCAACGCCCGCTTCAGATTTTGGATGGTTTGCTGCATGCTGACCGATTCCAGATCATCGAGAAACTGCTTTTTGATCTTAAACGTTCGGCCGGCCAAATCGACCCTGGCCTCTCCCCGGCGTTCAATGATTTCTTTGGAATCGCCCAAGGCCAGCGAAACATGATTGGGATCGGCCGGTGCCGCTATGGTAATTACGGCCAGGGATGAGGGGATCCTGGCCGCTGCCTGCAGCACGGCCGCTCCGCCCAGGGAATGCCCGATTAATATCTTCGGTCCCTCATAGTTCCGGGTCATAAATTCAGCCGCTGTTACCAGGTCCTCGACGTTGGAAGAAAAATTCGTATCGCCAAAATCACCCTCACTTTCTCCGAGTCCGGTAAAATCAAAGCGGAACACAGCGATTGCCTCCCGGGTCAACGCCTGGCTGATATGACTGGCGGCTTTGATGTTTTTGGAACAGGTAAAGCAATGGGCGAAAAGGGAAAACGCGATGGGTCTATCATTCGCAGGCAAATCGATCCTGGCGGAAAGTTTTTGTCCGGCTTTATTGGTGAATTCGAGTTTTTTGAACTGCATCGGTACTCCCTGAAGTTGGTTTAGATGGCTTAGATAGTTTGGGCTTGGTTCTAAAATGGCTCATCGCGGTAAGGCAAAATGTTTATAACCACGAAACACACGAAACACACGAAAAAATCAACCTATTTTATTTCGTGTCATTTCGTGTGTTTCGTGGTTTCAATAAAATGACCGAGGTTAGAATCAACCCCGATAGTTTATATCGTTGACGGCAGAGGTTTCCGGCTTCTGTTATCAGACATCCGTCCTCTGAATTCTATCATCTGAAATCAACGATTGCCGGTGGTTTTAATTCCTGATTTTCCAATAGGCCCAAGGCGGCCACCAGCACCTCATGCTGTTTCTGCGGGTCATTGGGTGAATTAAGCGGATAGCCGTGACGGAAGGGGACACAAAGAGCCCGGGGAGGTCTGACTTTTTCGGTCACCCACCGCAATAGCTGGATTACAACTGTTGAAATAGACCGAATCCTTTCAACTAAATCAACTAATCAACTTAATCAACCACTAACGATGTCCCTTCCCGTATGAATTCGACTCATTATTTTAATGTCTCGGGATTTCTATCCCGCCGCGGCAGGGAAACTATAGTTGAATTCAAAAGATCCGTCCACCTCAAATTAATTTCTATCTTAAGGTCGACTCTAACATGATGAATTCATATACAATAGATCCAGCTATCCGGCTACTCGATGTTTCCCAATTACTGAAACGAATTCATTAATTCGATAGCTTGACATTTATCATCCGATTCTTTATATTTCAAAGGCCTTTTGTACAGTGCAGTAAAATAGAGACCCAAGTGGAAAGTGGATCAGAGTGAGTGAAGATGCTATCATAAAAGTTGAAAACGTGTCTCTGGCTTTCGGCGGAGTTCAGGCGCTTTATAATATCGATACCGGACTTTTCGGTTGTGAAATCTTTGCCATTATCGGACCCAACGGGGCCGGTAAAACCTGCCTGCTCAACTGCATCAGTCGATTCTATACACCCCAGGAAGGTCAGATCCTATACAAGGGCCAAGACATCCTTGGTGTTCCTACCCACGGCATTGCCAAACTGGGTATCGCACGTACTTTTCAGAATATTGAACTTTTCAAAGGAATGACCGTCCTTGACAACATCAAGCTTGGAAGACACGCCTTTCTCAAATCCGGTATTTTCTCCGATGTGATTTACTGGGGCAGAACCCGGCGCGAAGAGTTGAAACTGCGCCGGGAGATTGAAGAAAAAATTATTGATCTGCTGGAGATCGAAGCAATTCGGAAAAAAGTAGTGGGCACCCTGCCTTATGGATTTCAGAAACGGGTGGAACTGGCCCGAGCGCTGGCCATGCAGCCGGAAGTTCTTCTGCTGGACGAACCCATGGCGGGCATGAACCTTGAGGAAACCGAGGACATGGCCCGATTTATCCTCAACGTGAATCAAATGTGGGGTGTCAGTATCATTCTTGTGGAACATGATATGGGTGTGGTCATGGATATTTCAAAACGGGTGTGTGTACTGGAATTCGGGCAAAAAATTGCCGAGGGCTCGCCCCGGGAGATACAGGAAAATCCTCATGTTGTCCGGGCTTACCTCGGTGAGGATGAGAAAGCGTATTCACGGTTATAATTGTAGACCTCGCCATTCAGCTTGGGAAAATAGCTGCGACTCCTTAACGATCGAGGGATTGCATGGAAATTGGACACTGGGTCTGATTCAGGAATTCAGGGATTTAAGAATTTGGGAATTGGAGGAATTCTATCTATCTTAATTTATAGATCTTATCCTCTAATCCCTCAATTCCTCAATGCCTAAATCCCTCAATTTGGCGCTGATAGGCATAAATAATGTCCAACAAAAGGGGCTATTTTCATAGTAAATTATGAGGTCTGTAACTAATAACTACTATCTGGTTTTACCTCGATCGTGGTTTTAGAACACCCAATGGGTCAACAAACAGCCACAACAGATGGAGCTCCAAAAAGCCTTCCGGGTCTTTTGGTTAGAAATGCCAGGCGCTTTGACGATGGCCGTGTGGCCATGCGGGAAAAAGAATTCGGTATCTGGCAGTCGGTGAGCTGGCGCCAATACCTGGAACATGTGCGCTATTTTTCCCTGGGCCTGATTTCCCTCGGACTCAAATCCGGCGAATCCATTGGAATTATCGGCGGCAACCGGCCGGAATGGATTTATGCCGAACTGGCCGCCCAGGCTGCCGGTGCAATTCCTTTTGGTATATTTCAAGACTCCATTCTCAGTGAAGTTGCCTATATCATTGATCATTCCGAAGCCACCATGATTGTGGCCGAAGATCAGGAACAGGTTGACAAGATCCTGGATTTAAAAGATCAACTGCCCCGTCTTAAAAAGATCATTTATACCGATCCCAAGGGATTGTGGGATTATGAAAAAAAGGACCTTCTGATCGAATTTGTCGACATCGAGCGTTTGGGCCGGCAATTGCATCAGAAAGAGCCGGAACGCTTCGATAAAAATGTCCGTGCCATTAACGAAAATGACCTGGCCATAACCTGCTATACATCAGGCACCACCGGCAACCCGAAAGGCACTTTGCTGACCCATAAAAACATTATCAGCATGGTGGCCTCTTTGAATGAGGTGGATCCCAAGCAGCCGGACGACCAGTTTCTTTCTTTTATTCCGCTGCCCTGGATCGTGGAGCAAACCATGAGTGTCTTTTCCTCACTCTATGCGGGATATACCCTGAATTTTCCGGAAGGACCGGAAACAGCCATGGCGGACCTTTATGAAATCGCTCCCAGCCTGGTGGTGGCATCCCCCCGGATGTGGGAAGATATTTCACGGCAGGTCATGGTCAAGCATCTGGATGCCTCATTTTTCAAAAAGCTCATCTATAATCTATGCCTGCCCATCGGCTATCGCTGGGCGGATTTTAAATTCGAGAAAAAAGATCCGCCGCTGGGATGGAAAATACTTTACTGGTTGGCCTATGCCGTCATGTTCCGGGCCCTGCGTGATCGATTGGGTTTTTCCCGGATTCGATCCGCCATGACAGGCGGTGCCGCATTAGGGCCCGATGTGTTTCGTTTCTTTCATGCCCTGGGCGTCAACCTGAAACAGATTTACGGGCAGACGGAGGTTGCCGGATACTCAACCATTCACCGGGATGGTGACATTAATTTTGATTCGGTGGGGATTCCGGTGCCGGCAGCGGAGATCTCAATTTTTGAGCCTGACGCGGAAGGAGTGGGCGAGATTTTATCCCGGGGTCCGGGTCTGTTTCAGGGATATCTGAAAAACGAGGAGACCACACAGGAGACGATTATCGACGGCTGGATGCACACCGGTGATGCGGGTTTTTTTACGGACAATGGTCATCTGGTGATTATCGATCGAGTCAAGGATTTGATGCATTTGAACAGCGGCGCCAAGTTTTCCCCGATGTTTATTGAAAACAAGCTTAAATTCTGTCCTTATATTGTCGAATCCGTGGTACTCGGCCATGAACAGGATTTTGTTACGGCCATGATTTGCATTGATTACAAACACGTGGGCAAATGGGCGGAGGACCACCGCATCAACTATACCACCTACTCGGATCTGGCGGGAAAAAATGAAATCTATGATCTTATTGAACGGGAAGTGGTGAGAGTAAATGCCACTCTACCGGACAAGGCCCGCATCCACAAGTTTCTTCTACTCTATAAGGAACTGGATCCTGATGATGAGGAGCTGACCCGCACCAAAAAAATTCGGCGGAAATTTATCAACCAGAAATATACCAAAGAAATCGCCGCCCTTTACGGTGATGTGGCAGAACTTCCCATTGAAACGGTTATCCGCTACCAGGACGGCAAGACGGCCACATTGCGCACAAATCTCATTATACGTGCCATGAAACCGGAAGACGCCTACCAGGATCTGCTGAAAAAGAAAGGTTTCTGGGCCCAGCTTAGGCGATGATCTTTACCCAGGGGTGAATTTGCTGGGTACGGGGATAAAACAGAGGGCGTTGAAGCTAAGTGAGGAATTAGAACTTAGCTCGCTTCGCTCACAATTGGAATGATGGAACAATGGAATGATGGAATAATGGGTTCTGGCCTCCGGCTCGGAGAGAATATTGGAATGGTGGGTTTCGAGAATCAAAACGAATATAATTGTATTGATTTTCTCGTAATATTGGCGTAGTTTCCGGGACGAATGCAGAAAATGGATGTCTGACGGGCATCATCATAAAATGTAGATACAACATTTTTTGTAGAATAGATCTTTTTCCGCTTTTCATATTCAGTGTTCCAACATTCCACTATTCCATCATTCCATACGGCTCAACGAGAAAATAGTCGTAAAAAATACTGTTATTTCAATAAATTGTATAAATTCCGATACATTAGAAATGTGCGTAACCTTTATGTAATTTGGAGGATTTTAGGTGAAAAGCGAATTTTTCTTCTTTATGCAATTTTTAGTAACCGGTCTGTCCATGGGATCCATCTACGCGTTGGTGGCGCTGGGTTTTGTCTTGATTTATAAATCCACATCGATTCTCAATCTGGCCCAGGGCGAATTTATGATGGTGGGTGCCTATATATGCCTTTCGATGACACTGGATTTCGGGCTGAATTTCTTTGCTTCATTTATCATTACCATGGGTTTTTCGGTGTTACTGGGCCTGGCGGTCGAGCGATTGGTGCTCAGACCCCTGATCGGGGAGCCGATCATATCCATCATCATGGTAACCCTGGGTTTGACTTACATCCTGAGGGGTGTGGTCATCATGCTGTGGGGCAATGATATTCGACAGTTCAATATTTTCCCCGAAGTACCGCTCGATTTCTGGGGGGTGAAGGTTACCTACCTGTATTTGTGGAGCATGGGCATTTCACTGGTGCTGCTCACCTTCTTCGCAGTTTTTTTTAAATATGCCCGTACCGGCATCTTTATGCGGGCCGTGGCGGACCATCAGACGGCGGCCCAGAGCATGGGAATTTCGGTCAAACGGGTATTTGCCATGAGCTGGTGTATTGCGGCGGTGGTCTCTTCCATCGGGGGCATTTTGATCGGCAACATCGGCGGCGTGGGAGTGGGGCTCAGCCACATAGGGCTTAAAGTATTGCCGGCGGTCATATTCGGCGGTCTGGACAGCATACTGGGGGCCATCATCGGGGGCCTGATCGTCGGCGTGCTGGAATTTCTGTCAGCCGGTTATCTGGACCCCTACATTCCGGCCATCAACGAAGTTTTTCCCTTTATGGTGATGGTGCTGGTTTTGATGATCAAGCCCTATGGGCTGTTTGGTACTGAGGAGATCGAAAGAGTCTAGGGGAATGCGGAAGTGGGGAATGCGGAAGTTGGAATGCGGAAATGGGAACGGGGAAGGCAGAAAAGACTGAAAGTGGGAGGTGAATTGAAGTCGGAATGGGGAATGGGGAATGGGGGAAAGATTGAAGGTGAGATATTGGGAAGGTGGGAAGGTGAGAATGGGGAATGCGGAATGTCTCGATTGCGGATTTGGGATTGAGTAAATGGTTGATTAAGATGATTGGTTGAATAGTTGATTAAGTTGAAAGGATTGGGTCCGATCAATTTAGCTCAAAGTTAATAAACACAATCAACTTAATCAACCTAATCAACGTTTCGCTCGAAGACACCTGATCTTGGGATAAAATTAAATTGGTGCCGTAACTGAAAAATATAAGTAAAGATCGACTATGCCTGCTGGCTTATTTCATGAAGATTATCTTACGGATGAACGCATTTTTCAGACCTGGTTTGTCAGGATCTGGTTAATCGCTTTTTTGCTGATCATGGTGCTGTTCCCATTTTTTGCATCTAAATACATGATATCGACCATGATCGAGGTGGGCATAGCCATCATAGCCTGTCACGGCTTGAATCTGTTGACGGGTTTTACGGGACAGATTTCACTGGGCCATGCCGCATTTTTAGGCGTAGGGGCCTATACCAGCTCGATTCTTGTCAACCACGGGGTACCCTTTAGCGTCTCCCTGGTTTGTGCCGGTGCCATGGCGGCCTTAATCGGCATGATATTCGGTATACCCTCGCTCAGATTAAGGGGGCTGTATCTGGCCATGGCCACCATAGCGGCCCAGTTTATTATCGAGTTTACCATTCGCCGCTGGGACAAGCTGACCGGAGGCGTTGAAGGCATGTACGTGGATCCCGGAACCCTGGGCCCGTTTCACTTCGATGATCGTCTGCATTTGTATTATCTGACGTTCATTCTGGCAGTGGCGGCTACGATGGCGATAAAAAATATCATACGCTCCCGATCCGGCCGTGCATTTGTCGCTATCCGGGATCGCTACCTGGCCGCTGAAGTTATCGGCGTGAACCTGTTTAAATACCGCTTGATGTCATTTGCCGTAGCCTCTTTTTTTGCCGGTGTCGCCGGTGCTTTAATGGCTCAGAATTTTGAGGTGATTACCCACGAATCCTTTACAATTCTTCAATCCATCGATTTTCTGGCCATGTGCATTATCGGCGGGTTGGGGCACATTCTTGGCGGCATTTTTGGTGTCGGGTTTTGGTTTATCCTCGAAAGGATTCTTGAAGTCGTAACGACGTCATTGAATACGGCCTATCCCGATCATCTCACCTGGTTTGTTTCAATCAGGGAGATTGTTTTTGGTCTGGTAATTGTACTGTTTCTCATTTTTGAACCCGATGGTCTGGCGTCCCGCTGGCGCACGATGAGAGCTTACTGGAAATTGTGGCCGTTTTCATACTAGCATTCAACTTAGACACGAAACGTCGAAGTTATTCGTGAAATAAACTTAAAAAAAGGGGAATCACGAAATCACGAAAACACGAAATAAAACAAAATATCAAAACATACATTTTCGTGCTTTCCATCTTTCGTACTTTCGTGATGAACAGATCTTTTTTGGCTCCGAATAGTTTGGAATTAGTTGAAGTTCATTAGGAGAGTATATTGTTTGTTTCGTAAATTCACCAAGAAAGGAGAAAGTATCATGAAAAAATGGACGATTGTAATTGCAGTTTTGGCCATCACAGGGGTGCTGTCTTTAGGAACGCTGCCGAACCATGCCGGGGCGGCCGATGTCATTAAATGGGGGGTTTTAATCGACCTTTCCGGCCCAACATCGGACTGGGGGAAGAATCAGATCAAGGGCCAGCTGGATGCCATGCGGTGGGTCAATGAGAATGGCGGCATCAATGGCAAGGAATTGAAGCTGATCGTAATCGATGACGGCTACAAGGTTCCTCGCGGTGTGGCCGGATATAACCGGCTGGTAGACTCCGAAAAAGTGCTGGGCCTCTACGTCCAGTCCACCGGTACCACCATGACGCTGATCAAGAAGATTGTTAAGGACGGGGTGGCTACCATTGCAGCCTCATTTACATCTAAATTCCAGAATCCTGAAAAGACACCTTTTAGCTTCTTTGTTTCTCCTTCTTACGGTACCATGGGACGTATTGCGCTTAAATGGGTCCGCACGACCTGGAAAGATACCACCCGCAACCCAAAATTTTGCTACCTGTATCCAGACAACAAATACGGTCGTGATATCCTGGGAGTCGGTAAAGACTATGCCAAAAAAATCGGCGTTGATGTGGGGCCGGATCAGGTCATCAACTGGCCCACCAAGGATGCCACGGTTCAGCTGACCAATATGTCCCGCTATGATCCGGATTATGCCTATATTACCTCAACCGCAATGAACGGGGCCGTCATACTTAAAAATGCCAAGGCCCTCGGCCTCAAGACAAAATTTATATCCAATATCCGGAATTTTGAGGAATCTCTGATCACATTGAGCGGTGGTGCCGCTGAAGGGACTTATGGCGTACATCCCATTGCGCCCTACGGTGCAGATGTTCCCGGTATGAAAAAAGTGGTTGAGTCCCATGAGAAATGGCATCCGGGTGAAACGGGCACCAATGTTTATGTGGAGGGTTGGGTAAATATTCTTTCCATCACCGAAGCTTTGAAAACAGCGGATAAGGCGGGTGACTTGACGCCAGCCGGAATCCGTAATGCTTTTGAACAATTCCGGGACTTCAGCACGGGTGGCCTGGCGCCATCGCTGACCTTCACCAAAACCGACCATCGCGCCAGCATGGCCGCTAAAATGTATCAGATCCAGAAAGGTAAAATAGTGCCTGTCAGTGACTGGATTGAACTGCCCAGAGATCAGGAGTACTTCGGAAAATAAAATAGTCCGTTGTGAGTGGTCCGTTGTCCGTTGATCAAGAAGTACTTTAAGAACACATTGAAACTGACTACGGACAACTGACCACACACGAGGGTTTCGTGGATACGAGTAAAGAAAAAGAATGATGATTGATTTAAATTTACCCAGACAGTTTAACGCTGCCGAATACTTTGTTGATCGCAATGTAGCCGAGGGCAGGGGAGATAAAGCCGCCATTTTGTTTGAGGACCAGGTGATTTCCTATCGCCTGCTGGCGGAAAATGTCAACCGGGCGGCCAATGCACTTTGCGAACTCGGTGTTGGCATGGAAACGCGCGTGATGCTCCTGTTGCGTGACTCACCGGAGATGCTCTATTCTTTTTACGGCACGATTAAAGCCGGTGCGGTGGCCATTCCTACCAACATTCTGATGAAAGCGCCGGATTTTCTCTATATGCTCAACGACAGCCGGGCACCGGTTTTGATAGTTGATCCGGTATTTTTACCGGAAATTGAGAAGATCCTGGACCAGGCGGTGTTTCTAAAAAAGGTCGTGGTCTGCGGAGATCAAGATCACGATCATCTTTCTTTCAATGAGCTAGTTGCAAAAGCGGGAAAGGATTTCAAGGCCGCTGCAACCACCTGCGATGACGCTGCCTTCTGGCTTTACAGCGGCCGCAACCCTGAAAAACCCATGGGTGCCGTCCACCATCACAGCCACATGGTTTATTGCGCTGAAGCCTATGCCAGGGGCATTCTCAGTATGTCCGCAGATGACCGGGCCATGGGATCTTTTTTGTTTTTTGCCTATGGTCTCGGTAATGGCGCATACTTTCCTTTTGCGGTCGGCGCGACGACCATTCTCATCAGTCATGCGCCCAAGCCGGAACTGTTTTATGAGGACCTGGTAAAGTATAAACCCACGATTTTTTTTACCGTTCCGACCCTCCTGGGAGCTCTGGCGGATTATAAAAAAACATGTCGCCGGGAGGGAACAGAACTGCCTGTTGTGGAAAGCCTGAGAGCCTGCGTTTCATCGGCCGAGATTTTATCACCGGAAATTTATCAGCGGTTCAAAAAGGAATTCGGTGTTGAAATTCTTGAAGGAACCGGTTCCACGGAGATATGCCACATATTTCTTTCCAATCGCTTTGGCGAGGTTAAACCCGGCAGCACCGGCAAGGCTGTGACGGGATATCTGATGCGGCTGCTGGACGATGACGGCAATCCGGTCGATCCGAATGAGATCGGAAATCTTCAGGTAAGCGGCGGTTCCATTGCGTCGGTTTACTGGAACCAAAGGGAGGAAACCCGGTGCAATATGCTGGGGGAGTGGTTTGTCACCGGAGATCGCTATCTGGTAGATGAAGAAGGCTACTTTTACTTCCGTGGCCGTAGTGACGATATGCTGCGGGTCGGCGGCAAATGGCTGGCGCCCCACGAGGTTGAAAAGACCCTCAATTTGCATCCGGCGGTGGCGGAAAGCGCCGTGGTGGGCTACCAGGACAAGGATGATCTGATCAAACCGTACGCCTTTGTAGTCTTGAATCCCGATATTACACCGTCGGACAAACTGGAAGAGGATATCAAGCAATTCGTCAAAGATCGCATCGCGGTATACAAGTATCCTCGCTGGGTCGAGTTTACGGACAGCATTCCCAAAACATCCGGCGGCAAGGTTCAGCGGTATGTTTTGCAGGAGAAGATTAAGGGATAGGTAGGTTTCAGGTGTCAGGTTTCAGGTGTCAGGATAAAGAAGGTGTCAGGTTTCAGGTGTCAGGATTAAGAAGGTGTCAGGATGAATGTGACGACGGATAAGAATCTTTTAGCAGTGGAAGACCTTGAGGTCTATAAAAAGTTGTGCCGATTGCACATCGAAGTCTGTGACCTGACCCACGCCTGGCCTAGTGAAGAAAAGTATGAGTTGGGAAGCCAGGTTAGACGATCCTCGAACAGCGCACCTGGCCAACTGGCCGAGAAAAATGATGACCGACATATCCGTAACAAGATCGAAGGCGTGAACCGCTCCAGAGGTGAGGCAAGTGAAACTATTCACCATCTGTTTATGGCTAAACTCAAAGGTTACATTAAGGAAAAGACATATCGAGAATTTCGGGGACGCTACAAAGAGTGTATCCGTATGCTGAACGGGTTGGAGAAGACATTGGAGCGCAAAGTGCCTGAGCGAAATCGACGCTGGCAGGTATCTGAGGAATCGGCAGTGTACCGATTGAATGGTAAATCGTTCCATCATGGCTGGCCTATCACTGCAGAGATAGAAACCTGAAAAATTAAATGAGGGTCCAAAAAAAGTGTCCGAACTTCAGCTATTGTGTTGCAGAATCCTGACACCTGACACCTGACACCTGAAACCTGAAATCGGGAACACTTGTCTAAGCATGGGGATGCTATCTTCGCCCCGGAAAGAATTAAGCTATGCTTACCGTCAACAATATAGAGGTCATTTATGACAACGTTATCCTCGTGCTCAAAGGCCTGTCGCTGGAGGTTAAAGAGGGGCAGATCGTAGCGCTTTTAGGGGCCAATGGAGCGGGTAAGACAACTACCCTGAAGGCGATTTCAGGCTTGCTGAAAGTCGAAGAGGGTGAGGTTACCGGCGGCTCCATCGAGTTTATGGGCCGGCGGCTTAACGACATGGAACCCGAAGAGATTGTCCGTTTGGGTATCTTCCAGGTGATGGAGGGACGCTGCGTCTTTGAAAACCTGACCGTTCACGAAAATCTGATTGCCGCCACGCGGACCCGCAAAAGTCGCAAATCGATCCGGGAACGCTACGATATGGTGTTTGAATATTTCCCGGCACTCAAACCCCTCCGCAACCGATTGGCCGGCTACCTGTCCGGCGGGGAACAGCAAATGCTGGTAATCGGCCGTGCCCTGATGGCTAAAACACGATTGATGATGTTGGATGAGCCTTCCCTCGGTTTGAGCCCGATATTAGTTAGCTGAGATTTTTAACATTTTAAAACGCCTGAATCAGGAGCAGAAAATCACGATGCTGCTGGTGGAGCAAAATGCCCATCTGGCCCTTTCCATCGCCGAACATGGTTATGTGATGGAAAACGGTAAGATCGTTCTGGATGATACGGTTGACAAGCTTAAAGAAAATGAAGATATTAAAATGTTTTATCTGGGATTAACCGAGATGGGCACCAAACGAAGCTATCGCGATGCAAAGTTTTATAAACGCCGTAAGCGTTGGTTGACGTAATTGCTTGAGCTTGATGAATTCTATCTAATTTTGCAGGCGTTCACGGGTTCAAGGTTGCATTCTCGTCCCAGGACTGCATTTTTAACGAGGACTTCGGGTCTTTATTGCATTTTTTGTCCTTAACCCTGAACGTTGAACCCTGAACCTGTGAACGGTTACATAATTAAAACAAAGGAGGGTTGGGATGCCTAAAGTAGGAATACTGGGATGTGAAGCGACCACGCGGGACATGGACTGTGTGATGATCGGCTGTTTCGGGAATCTGCGCGGCAGGCAGGGAAAGTTTGATCGGTATCCGGAAGATGATCCACCGGAGTTGGTCGGTATCATCAGTTGCGGCGGATGTCCCACCGCCTTCGGCACTGATCGCATCTGGCAGAAAGTCAAGGCGCTTAAGGAATATGGCATTGAGGCCCTGCATTTGACCTCTTGCCTGGTACAGGTTTGCCCCTTTACCAAAGAATTTATCAAAGCTATTCGCACGGAGTACCCGGATCTGCAAATCGTAGAGGGCACCCATCCGTTTCATGATTTGGATGCCTTTAAGGCCGGCATCAAAGAGTTGACCACCCAGCGGGCAGTTACTCCTCAGAAGATGAACGATCTCGTGTTCAAGCGGATTAAAATTCACACGGAAGAAGACGAATAGGGAAGGAAGAACGACGAATGACGAGTGACGATTGACCAGTGGCGAATGACAAATGATAACCTACGAAAAATCAAAGAGGTTCCCCAGCGGTGGGATTCCCTCAGCCGGCTGTAAATCACCGCTGCTGGTAAACGGCAGTCATCCCCTCTTTATCAAAGGAGGAGGTTAATGGTACGTGGAGTACTCCAGCATTTTTAATGTCGATATACCATAAATTGCCACGGATATTCCAATAACCAACAGTCTTGATTCACACCCCCCAGTCTAAGAGTTGTCCATATGTATCTGTGAAAATCTGCGTAAATCCGTGTCCCGTTTTGTATTGCTAGAATTCCGGTTTCAGCATCCGATTAATTTCTTCCGGAAATGCCATGCAGACGCTTTCACCGAACAGGCGGCCCAGAGCGGCCACGTCCGGGGTGCCGATGGCCGGGTTAAAATAAATGCGCGGTGAGAATACCAGATGAAAGCGTGCGTGATCATCCTCTTGTGAACCCGCGAAAAAGCTCATGTTAAAGTTGTAGATTCCCATCCGGTCATAGGCGGCCATTAATTTTGTGAGGCCCGTCGCCAGGTCAATAAGGTCATCGCCGGTGAGTTCGAGGGTGGATCGTACGTCATCTACAATGGCAATCACATCTCCAACGGATCCCAATGGAGCAAAAACGCTGAGCCACGTCGTGCGACCAATTTCTCCCAGAAACCGGTCACGGTTTTTTTTCTCAGCTTCCACCAGGTCATCCCAATAATTTGTTTTGTTTACTTCCATATAAGCGGTTGCAGCCTCCAGCTTTTCACGCAGAAAATTTGGGGCAAAACAGGTCGCGAATACCTGCAGGTGGGGATGGATGATAGAGCTGCCCGAGGCCGGCATGTAATTCCAGCTGATTAGATGGTATTTCGATTCGGGATGTTTCATTTCGTGCAAGTGCCGGAAATATTTCAGCGCCAGACGAAATCCGTCGGCTATTTGCCGGGGTTCAATCTCAATCATGGGAATATAGTGACGACTGCCCAGAGTTGCCACGGCACCCAGCCTGTCATAGGGTGCGATGTTGGGGAATAATATCTTATCGTCTAAAATCATACGACCTTCGGGCACGATTTCGGGTGGAAAGCAGGGGGTGACTTTCAGCACCTTATCTGAGCAAAAAGGGCACCAATTCTCGGTGCCGGCAATCAATTTTTCAATATCAGGTTTTTTCCACTTGAGTTCTCTGAAATGGCAGATGCGAGATGTTTTGCCGGTGAGGGGATCCTTGCGGATTTCATTCGGGATATTTTTGCGGGCCATGTCGTTGTTTGGATCGAG
>PVMK01170920.1_pt1 | contig 55982 bp, 52 predicted proteins | sample 1853481 | NCBI WGS metagenome assembly PVMK01 (sample SAMN08533507, study PRJNA380276) | Marine sediment metagenome, whole genome shotgun sequencing project.
AGACAAACCCATCAAAATAGATAAACCTTAGATGAAAAACGATATCACAAGATCTTAAAACACTGTTAAGATATTGAATACATAGCAAGTATCAAAAGATAAATATAAAAAAAGCAGGATCATTTCTGGCCCTGCTTTTTAAATATTTTTGTTTTTATTCTGATGTTCTTGATTCTCGTCTTCTATCGTTCCCGCTTCTCCTTTCCTTGCCAGACCTACGTTCAGGAATATGCCCACTATATGAAAATTGTCGCCTTTCTATAACTAATCGTCTACCACCATTATCAGGTAATATGTGTTTCATATATAGACAACCTAATTTTGTTAAGGCTTTTTAAAAATGTTTAATTAAAAGCCAATCATTTAAATAAGAAGGCTTCCCTAAATGTCGTTATTAAGCTCGGTGCTTATCAAATTTGTTATATATATACGTGACCGAGAACTAAGATGCACGTGCACCAGAGAAGCCATTAATTAAGTGCCATCTCAAACTCTCTTTTTAAGTATAACCCTTGGAGGCTCTTAGCCATCACGTGGTTTTTTATTTAGGTGTTGAAGTTGAGTGGCACTTAATTGCGTTAATTCTGATTTCAACGCATGTTTTGTTTTTTCTTTATTATGAAGCAGAAACCATGCCAAATTTTTCAAATAATTATATCTTTTATAATCCTAAATAGTTATCTTGCACAACGATATTAACACTACCAACTATTATGAATAATATTTGCCAATTCCTATGAAATTCATTTCATAATCTTAAAATTTTCACACTAATGGTTCTTTCTTGTATTTCTTCAACAGACTAAAAAACGGCAAAAATTGACACGATTATTGTCAAACATTGTCATAATCCCTTCACACAAACAATTCACACAATCGAGATAACCGGCTAATATCTTACCATTTTTTAAATTTATTAAAATAGAATGTTCAGCCTTGCACGATTTTTGCTTTAAATTAGCTCAACTGATTAGGACTCTCGGGTGTGCGTGCATCTTTTCTGCCGGATATCTTTAAAAAAAATAGAAGAGTTGCTCCGGTGTCAATAACGGCATTTCGGGATACTATTTAGGTGAGTGAACTATCGTATTTAGAGGATTACTGATCATGGGTGTACTATTTAATATATTGTTTGTTATTGCAGTAATAGCGACCATTATTTCTCTCTGTGTTTTTTTAGGTAGCTTAATTATTTTGTTTGAAAAGGACGAATTGCCGGACATTGAAGATTTTTAGGTCGGTAACAACGCGTGAAATATGGAAGAAAAGACTGCCGTGGACAACTTTAACGGAAATACAGATGAATTAAGAACCATTTTGGACAAGTATTACAGCGTACAGTTCTCCTTGAGTAAGATGGATCCGGCGTATCTGTTTAAATTGCGAGATATTTCAAATAACGGTCTATGCATTCTGGTAAAACAAGATTCCACCGTGTTCAGACAACTGAATGAAGGTGATATATTGGACATGGAATACAATCCCACAAGAGCTTCAGGTCCCACCAAACTTTTAAAAACCCAGATCACATCCAAAAATTGTTATGATCGGTTTAAGGGGCATTCTCTCGTCGAGCTGACGATCATTGACAATTAGAATGATTATGTCCCCATAAAGTCAAAAAGGCAAACCCAGCGAAATGGATTTGCCCTTTTTGAAAAACGATATCACAGGTTCTGAACTCACTGTTAAGATTTTGGATACATAGCAGTACTCACAAGTTCAGGACATAGAAAAGGCAGGGCCGTATGACCCCGCCTCCAGATAAGAGCAGTTTATTGTTTTGGTAACTCATATGTCCCAGTCGCCCTATTGCAGCCTTGGAAAGTACCCTTCTTGATTGGCTTGCTTTTTGTTGTGACCCAATTCTTTCCGCCACCAGTAATGCCCTTCCATTTACCTGTTCCTTGCAGAAACTTCCAAGTACCTTCTGCTCCGGTTTTCTGGCCTTCACCAACGACCATATCACCATCTGGATCCATAAATTTGCAGTAATTGTTACCAGTAGCCTTGCCAGCAACTACTTTAGTGATGCCCACGCATTGGAAGGTATCGTTATCGAAAGCCTTATTCTCATGATTGGATCGGGTGATGCCCTTGAGTTCGTACCCATAGACTACTAATTCCTTGCTTGCTGACAGCATGGAGGTCACCCCAGACCAGCAGTTCGTAATATCATAAGACTCCTCCGCTTGGGCAACCGAAATAAATATGCCCAAACCAAAAACAAAGACTAGCACCACACTCAAAACAGTCGCAAACCCATTTCTCCATCTGCTATCATATATCATGACATACCTCCTTATTATCTTATCCGGAAACATTCCCTTATTTTAGTCAGATATACTTACGCTCCCAACAGAATACCCACGTCGTGTCAGGAGCGGTGCATGCACATTTTGAGGGGTTTCTCCATAGTGTAATCTCAAGAACTGTCTTTAATTTATTGAAATGACAAAATATCGGATAGAGAGAAACGAATCGAGAATGAGGTCAGGAGAACAAGAGATGTTTCACAATGGAAACTGAATTGAGATAGAGGTCAGATTTAATTTTTCGCATTCATTTGTTAAATTACATTCATATATTAAAGCAATATACATGTCAAATGATAAATTATTTAATATTTCAAATAGTTATATATCACATTGTGGTATTGATTGATGGGGAAAATCGATAAAAAATGAGGGGGTGATTGATTACATATACCTTGCCATAAACACAACTGTGGCCTAACTTGTGATATCATATTTTTCTGGTGTTAGGTCAAGCAATTCTTGATTTTGGATAATTGAAGAATCATCTCCGTCCACTGACACATAATATAACTTCAGTGCCGTGTATTAATCTTAAAACGGTTCTTTCTCAATATCATCTTGAAAAAGGTCAAAAACCATAGAGTGAAACTCAACATCAAACCATTCTTGAAACATTTTGTATGTTGTATTCTCAGGCCAAATTTCATCATCTGCCGTCCAGCTTAAAAGTTCCATTTCAAAAACATCTTGGAACATCTCTTTTATAAAAACTTCTGCATGTTCATCTGAATCTACTACAGGCAGCAGGATCACACTGCAATCTGTGCTGAAATCATGGACGGAATATTGATCACCTGCATCCGCTACAGAATTAACCCAGTCTACAAATGGTTGCTGGGGTTTTATGATGGCGACTGATCTATTAATAAGGAACATCTGACTCTCCTTTTGATGTGATGTATTAAACCTACCCGGGGGCGGGGTTGGTGGCATGGGGGCCATGGACTCAGCTACTGGCTTTCACATATATTCATACACCGAGACACACAGATTTCTCCGATATTTACAGATTATTAATAATTAGAAGTAGATACAGTTGCTGAGAGACAGTTAGCAGTAGAATTTTGCAGGAATACGGATAATGACGGATCTATTCGGCATTTTAAACCCTGTTTAAGGCAATCCAGATGGCTCGTACAGGGACTTTTTTGTTTCCGCAAACCAAACCATGGGGGTTTTGGCCTGTAGTTGTAACCCGCCTAAATTATTCCTAAAAAAAACCCATCAGGAAAAATGGAAATTTTATGCCCCTTAAAACGGCTCTCAACAAGTCTGTCAAAAAAACAACGCAATTACAGCAAGTTATTTTTTTGACAGATAGAGGTTGTTAGTCTTTTATGACGTATTTGCTTTGTTTTAGGTGTGTTAGGTCAATGTCATAGTTAAGCTTAGCAACAATCTTTTTATACAATTTCTGCGGTTTAAATCGCTTCCCATACAAGCCGTAAGTTATATTTCTATTCTTATGACCTACAAACTCACTTGTATGTTCTTCTTCAATGTCATTCTGTTTACAAAAGTCAATAAGAGTATGCCTTAAGCTATGAAACGTTTTTTTGCGTGGAGGTGCTTCTATCCCACAACGTTTTTTAAAATTTCTGAACCATTGTCCAAAAGCATGACCCCATCTATTATTAACCCTAATGAGTTTAGGGAATACTCTTGCCTCACTTTCATCAATACTCCTAACGTAATTAATAAACTTCAGATCCTTTAACAAGAATGGATGCAAGGGGACTATTCGTCTTTCACCTTGTTTTACGGATTTTAAGTCTGGAGCATCTTGTTCTTGTATATCCAAGCACAAATAACCATCAATTTCTATGATGTCAGTTATTAAAAGTTGGCAGATCTCTTCCAAACGTGCACCAGTGTAAAGCCCTATCAGAGGAATCCAAAAGTTATGTGCGTGCTTATGTTTATCCTGTCCGTACTCAGGAGATAGGCAGAACAGTCTCTCCAAGTCCTCTGTACTGAAGGTATCTTGTTTTTCATCTGCCCTTTTACTTTCTCTCAATCGGAGATCGTCAAAAGGGTTGACTCTATCAAGGTTTTTATCCTTCTTCATGGCAAGATTATACATTGCCTTTCCAATCCCTAAATGGAAGTTTACCCTTGCCACAGATAACGGTTTCCCACTTTTGCTTAATTTACCATCACTTAAACCATCCCTAAATTCTTTTCCGGTGTTATAATCAATAGTATGGACTTGAGTCTCTGCTCCAAGGGTATCCACAATATGATCTAAAGCAATTCTGTAATCAATTTTGCTTCTCGCTTTCCAATTTTTTGAATATTCATCCCAGAAGTCTTTAGATGCTTGAAAGAGAGTGGCTGATTCCTGTTCTGTGGGTGGTAATTGAAATTCATGTGGCTTCAATGTGGACGCATTATCTGAAGAATTCCCAAGCAAACGATTCTTATGAAACTCAATGCCCTTTATTACTGCATCCATCAACCCTTCACAAAGTTTCCAGTATAATGGTGAGTTTTTATCAATCTCATCAACTCCATTTTCTCTGAGCAAGCGATCTACATCTTCCTCCACCTCAGAGTATTCCCCCATGTTACGATTAAGTCTATATTTCCTTCTCTCATAATCAAGGTCATCTATATAAGTTTCAAAGGTCGGCTGGTCTATAAATGGTGGTGCTTTTGAGTGGTCGGTCAGAAAAGATGGCATTGGTTGATCATAGTTCTCGGTTAGCTTTTTGAAATACCTTTGAATCATTTCTTGAATCTGTTTTTCCGATAGTTTCATAAATGCTGTGTTACCTTCCCTTAAAATTTTGAATACCCGTTGAACTTGACCAGCCATGATTCGTGCTTTATATTTTGCGATGGCTAAGTAACCTGTTTTTAAGGAGTAACGCAACTCCTTTTTCCCGACAAGTCTTTGGAGATCCTTTGGAACATTCATACGAAAGCAGTATGTGTATGGATTGCGAACAAGGTACGATGGTGAACTGCCTATTTTGCTTTTCATTTTTCAACCTCATCTGTTAAATGTGTGTTACCAATGTGTGTAACAGATGAAATTGATCAATATTTAGGGCAAAATGCACAAAAAAAACCTGCTGTAATAACAGCAGGTTATAATTGCTAAAGAGTGCCGAAGGGGAGACTCGAACTCCCACAGGGAAACCCCTACTAGACCCTGAACCTAGCGCGTCTACCAATTCCGCCACTTCGGCATGAATAATATCGTTTAAGGGATTGATTTAATATAAAGGATATTTTATATAAACCTTTCTTTAATTTTGTCAAGACCCATATTACCTGCTGGGAAAAATTATAATGGAACTCGTTGAAAATATCGATAAGATTACAAAGCCGTATAAAAATGCCGTTATTACCATAGGCAATTTCGACGGTGTCCATATTGGACATCAGGCTCTTTTTTATGAGGTGATAGAAAAGGCCGACACCATCGGCGGCACTTCGATTGTTATGACCTTTGACCCCCACCCGGTTTGTGTATTAAAACAAAATGGACATTTGCCCCTCATAACTCTGAACGAACAGAAAATTGAACTTATTGAAAACTCAGGCATAGATGTTCTTATATGCACCCAATTCAACAAAGCATTTGCGGCAATTTCGGCGAAAGAATTTGTTGAAAACCTCCTGTTGAAATGTATCGGCATGAAGGCCATTGTTGTTGGAAAAGATTATACATTTGGCAGAAATCGTGAGGGGAATTTAGAACTTTTACAAACCTATGCCGACAACCTCGGATTTGAGGTCATTGTCGCCGACTGGGTTCAGACATCAAAGGGCTTGCCAAACAGAATCAGCAGCACCCGGACCCGTGAACTCGTAATGGCGGGCGAGGTGGCCGAGGCTAAAAAACTTTTAGGCCGCTATTACCAGATCAGAGGGGTTGTGACCACCGGACGTAATAGAGGCGGAAGACTTCTTGGATTTCCCACAGCAAACATTACTTTGCATGATGAACTGTGTCCAAAAAACGGAGTCTATGCTGTTACGGTAGATTGCATGGAGAAAAAATACCAGGGTGTTGCCAATATCGGATACAGCCCCACATTTGACGATGGTGTCTTCTCTGTAGAAGTCCATATTCTCGACTTTAATGAAAACATATACGGACAGAAAATCCGTGTAAATTTTGTTCAGCGCATCAGAGACGAAATAAAATTTTCTGATATTACCGAATTGTCCGATGCGATCAGAAAAGATATTGAAAAGGCACGCAAAACCCTATCTTAATAACCCTCGATCCTTTTGTTCAAGGTTCGCGAAGAAATAAATTTACATTTTTAAGGAACAGACACGCCCCCATGGCAAGGCTCGAGGCGATCCAATATCCTGCCGATTTAATCGACGCGTAATGTTGCCGTGCGGGATGGATCGGGGCACCAAGATTTGGAATTATTTTTGAGCGCAGCCTTAACTCCGATCTTTAATGATATTCATATGAAAAAAAACATCAGTATTTCCCTGATTTTGGGAGGGGCAGTATCTGTACTGGCGCTTTATCTGGCCTTTAGAAATGTCCCACTTGATGAGCTTTTAGTCTACCTTGCATCGATCAATTATTTTTGGATACTACCGTCAGTTCTGGTGATTTTAATAAGCTTTGCCTTAAGAGCCTACAGATGGAAAATAATACTCGAATCCACCGGCGAAATAAGTTTCTGGGGGGCATTCCATCCACTGATGATTGGTTTTATGATCAACTGCATCCTGCCGGGAAGGGTTGGGGAAGTGGCGAGGCCTGCCGTTTTGCAAAAAAAGGAAAACATTCCATTTTCCACAGGGCTTGCGACGGTAGCTGCTGAACGTTTTTTTGATATCAGCATACTGATTGTTCTTTTCGCAGCAATGCTTGCCACGGTTCAAATAGATCCCGGTCTTGATATTGTTTTCGGCGAATACCATCTCAACAGAGCAACGCTGGTGGCCGCCGGTGAAGGAACGTTTATACTCCTTTTAGTACTGATTCTCGGGATCGCCATGGTTGGCTTCAGCAAAACCCGAAATATTATAAACGGCTTAATCATAAGAATTCCGTCTATGCTTTTTTTTGCCGGACCGGATCTTAAAAAAAAATCTTAAAAAGAATTTGCGAGCCCATGGTGAGATTTGTCGACAATTTTGCCACAGGTTTTACCCTGGTTAAATATCCTACAAAGATATGTGCCTGTATCGGTTTATCTTTTGTTATTTGGGGTCTTGCGGCTTTTTCATATTATTTAATGGCACTCGGCTGCCCGGGCATAGAACTGTCGTTTGTTGAAATCACCGCGGTCATGATAATAATTTGTTTTTTTATTGCCCTCCCTTCTGTTCCCGGCTACTGGGGAATTTGGGAGGCAGGCGGTATCTTTGCCCTGTTGCTTTTTGGGGTTTCTTCAAAAGATGCCGCCGGTTATACCCTGGCAAATCATGCAATTCAAATATTTCCTATTATTATTGCCGGGCTTATTTCCGCAATGATAACCAGCGTAAACATTTTACAGGTTTCATATGAAAAACGAAGAAAATAATACAGTTAACCCGGACAAACCGGAAACAAATAGAAATTTCCATATAGCAACGATGGAAATATTAACATATCCGGACAGATTCCTCAGTCAGCCGACCCATCCGGTTAAAAACATCGATGGTGAACTCCAGAACATGATTGAGCGCATGGCCGTCACCATGTACCAGGCACCCGGCGTCGGTCTGGCTGCGATACAGGTAGGCATTAACCAAAGTTTCCTCATTTACGATGTCTCACCCCAAGACTCGGAACGATCTTTACAGGTCCTGATTAATCCCAGGATCGTATCGGAGGAAGGAACGACGATTTCAGAAGAAGAAGGGTGCTTGAGTGTTCCTGATTTCAGAGCCGATGTCAAACGGGCGGCTTCTATTCTGATCGAAGGTTTTGACAGAAATGAGAAACCGTTGCGTATGGAAGCGGAAGGATTGCTGGCGGTGATCCTCCAACACGAAATTGACCATTTAAACGGCATCTTATTTATAGACCGCATCAGCTCTTTAAAAAGAGGGATATACAAAAGAAAGGTGAAAAAGAACTTAAAAAACAGATGAACAAAGCGGCCAAAATAATCTTCATGGGAACACCGGAATTTGCAGTACCCGCCCTGAATGCGCTTCACAATAACGGCCAGGACGTGGCGTTGGTGGTAACCCAGCCAGACCGTCCAAAAGGACGCGGCCGCAAAGTCTTCCCGCCTCCTGTTAAAGAGGCTGCGATAAACCTCGGAGATGAGGTCATTCAGCCGCCGTCAATCCGAACGGCCGAGTTCTCGGACCTTATGGCAGAACACCAACCTGACTTCATTGTCGTGGTTGCTTTTGGCCATATAATTCCAAAAAACATCCTCGCAATACCCAAAGTTGCGACCCTAAATATTCATGCATCACTCCTACCAAAATATCGTGGACCTGCACCGATCCAATGGGCAATCATAAACGGAGAAAAAGAGACAGGAATCACGATCATTTTAATGGATGAGGGTTTGGATACCGGTGACATCCTCCTTTCTTCAAAAATTGAAATGATGCCGGACGACACTTCAGGAACCCTTCATGACCGTCTGGCTGAACTGGGCGCAGATCTTTTGATCCAAACCCTTAATTTTTTTAAAACCGACAAAATACATCCTATTCCACAGAACCATTCCCAAGCCACATACGCTCCTCTTCTTAAAAAAAACGACGGACGTTTGAATTGGGAAATGCCGGCCAGGGAACTGGAAGCGCTCATTCGTGGGGTCACCCCATGGCCCGGCGCCTTCACCTTTCATGAAAACAAACGCCTTAAAATTTTCAAGGCCAGGCCCATTTTTATGGATACTCCCGAAACTCCCGGTAGCGTGATCAGGGGATTTCCCGATGAACTTCGTGTCGCCGCCGGAGAAGGCGTTTTGTCTATTATGGAGATTCAGGGATCGTCCGGAAAACGGCTTTTGATTAAAGATTTCCTGCGTGGATACCCTTTGACTCCCGGAACAATTTTGCACTGACATCTATAGCAGTTCCCAAAAATATGTTCCGATTGAATTGCTTACTGTCACAATTTCAGTAGGCCGCAGAATGATTCCGTTTCGATCGGGAAGCTGTCTGAGCAAATTAGAGCACGTTAAAGCGAACAGCAGAGAAGTAATCAAAATTATTGATAATTATCATATTCACACATTGTAATTTTAACACCTTAGCCCTGTTCGCTTTTACGCGGTTTTATTTGCGAGTTCTTGCCGATGGAAACGGAATTATCCTGCGGCTGAAACGGAATGTTATTCTGAGAAAGCCTATAAATTCTGTCACCATCGAATCGACCGGATATCCAAGGACTTATGCGTATGGCCGACAAGGCACGGAAAACCTCGCTGTATATCTTGAATACCCTTGATAAAGGGCATAAAACCCTCGATAATATTTTAGATGATCTTCTCCCTAAAGACACCCTTTTATCAAGAAAGGACCGAACATTCGTCCAGGCCCTGGTATTCGGCGTTCTGAGATGGCGGGGGCGGCTCGATTGGATCATAGACTATTTCTCAAAAACCCGTTTAGACAAAATCGATCCCAGGGTTCTGAATATTTTGCGGCTCGGACTTTTTCAGATCATATATTTGGACAGGATTCCCGCATCGGCTGCAGTGAACACATCGGTTGAAATGGTAAAATCCTTCGCCGCACCTTACGTGGTGCGTTTTGCAAACGGGCTGTTGCGAAGTGCTGCCAGAGAATATGAACACGTTCCTTTTCCTGATCTTGAAAATGATCCTGTATCGGCACTGGCGGTAAAAAAATCACATCCGAAATGGCTAATAAAAAGATGGTTGGATCGGTTAGGACCGAAAGAGACCGGACAGATCTGCGATGCAATCAACACCATTCCCCCCATAACCGTACGATGCAATTCGCTTAAGATCCATCGTAAAAAACTGAAAATTTTCCTGGAAGAATATGTGGAAAAGGTTGAGTACACCGCCTACGCTCCGGACGGCGTCTTTTTTTTAAGCCCAAAGAAATCTATTCCGGAAATAGCGGCCTTTAAAGACGGACTGTTCCAGGTCCAGGATGAAGCCGCACAGTTGGTTACGCTTCTTCTGAATCCGAAGCCGGGTGAAACAGTATTAGATGCATGTGCCGGTCTTGGCGGAAAAACAGGACATATCGCCCAGATGATGAACGACCACGGAAGAATCATCGCCATGGATAAAAATAAAAAAAAGCTGCGGCGCATGGAATCCGAGATGCATCGTCTGGGGATTTCCATTGTGACGACCCGCCCCCACGATCTCAATGAACCCTTCAACAGAGAAGATTATAAAAAATTTGACCGCATTCTGTTAGATGCGCCCTGTTCCGGACTGGGTGTTCTAAGAAGAAATCCGGATGCAAAATGGCGCATATCGGAACCAGATTTGTTCGATCATCAAAAAAGACAGTCGAAATTTCTAGATAATTTGGCAGATCTCGTCAAACCGGGAGGCGTCCTGGTTTATACTGTCTGCAGTACAGAACCCGAAGAAAATGAATCGGTAATAAAAGATTTTTTGAATAAACATTCGGAGTTTGCTATAGAAAAAAGTCCGGATGGATTAACTTTTAAAGCACGTTCTCTGATAACAGAAGATGGATATTTCAAAACTTCTCCGCATCTTCACAACATGGATGGGTTTTTTTCCATCCACATGAAACGTATAAATTGATCTCACGTATATTAAAAATCGCTGCTCTGTTTTTTGTATTTATCTTTATTGTTGCTGGAAGTGCGTATCTGACCCTCACACTCATCATCAAAAGTGAAGATGCCGTTGTGGTCCCGGATCTGATTGGAAAAGATGTGATCTATGTTCTCGAGCTGTTGACAGATTTGGGACTGAATACAAAAGTCGAAGGGTCAGAGTACAGCGCCGAAGTCCCCAAAAACAACGTTATTTTCCAGGATCCGGAACCCGGATCGGAAATAAAAAAGGAACGTGATGTCAGGATTATAATTTCAAAAGGTCCAAAGTTTATTTCGATGCCCAATCTTGAAGGGCTTTCGGTTCAACAGGCTCAAATCATTCTGGAAGAAAACAGCTTGTGTCTGGGGGAAATATCCAGTACGTACAAAAATATCATAAAAAAAGAGACCATCATTGCACAAGTGCCTTCTCCTGAAACCGTGATAACTCGGGGCGGATGTGTCAATCTTTTGGTCAGTATGGGAATTCGGCCACGGGCTTACCAAATGCCGGACCTAAAAGGGCTCTCCCTTGACCGAGCAATTCCGCTGGTGGAAAATAGAAATCTGGTACTTGGAGCAATAACCTCTTTTTTTCACAAAGAAAAAGCCCTTAATACCATTGTCCATCAGGAACCGTCATCCGGACATCGCGTCATCGAAGGTTCCACTGTCAACCTTGTTATCAACAGAAAACCCGGTTCAAAAGACCAGGGATATCTTCCCGGCTCTCAAGGGGGGAGCCTGTTCAGATACCGGCTTAAAGACGGCTTTTTAAAAAGACATATACGGGTCGTCTTAAACAGTTACGGAGTTTCAAACGTTATATTCGATAATTTCATAAAACCCGGGGAAGACATCTGGCTGATCATCCCCAGACACAACAATGCAACAGTCTTCCTTTATGAGGATGGCGACTTGATTAAGACCCAGGTTTTCGAAGCCGGTTAAGGGATCTTGATATTTGACATGGGATACATATCCCGGGAAGGTTCAAATAAAACTGCTTGATATTACTTGTATTTTATGTTTTATTAAAGCAAAATGTAACTGCTCAGGTGGATAGACTGAAGGTTGAAGGCTTTTAGGGACAAATCATGCGCGATCACACAAAACTTAGGGCATTTGAGCTGGCTGACGAGGTAGCAGTATTGGTTTATCGGGTGACCGCAGAGTTTCCGAGAGAAGAGTTGTATGGTCTAACTTCTCAAATGCGGCGAGCAGCGGTTTCGGGTTCTTGCGCAACCAGGATTCATCTCTGTTTGAAGCAAAGATTGTCGAAACAGAGAAGGTCTTGAATGGTTTAATTCGAGCGTTGCGAGATGATTGATATACTTCAGCCTTCAGTCTTCAACCTAAATGCCTGAGTAGTTACAGCAAAATAGCCTTTAAAACGGATTTCCGACGGGTCGGAATAGGAGAGTTGATAATGAAATATATTGCACCATCCATACTGTCTGCTGATTTTTCAAAATTGGGCGCTGAGATTAAATCTGTTGAAGACGCCGGAGCAGACTGGATTCATGTAGATGTCATGGACGGCCATTTTGTGCCGAACATCACCATCGGTCCTTTGATCGTTGAAGCTGCGAAACGTTCAACATCACTTCCACTGGACGTCCATCTGATGATTGAAAATCCGGAACGCTACATCGTCGATTTTGCAAACGCCGGGGCCGACCTGATTTCAGTGCAGGTAGAGGTCTGCACCCACCTGAACCGAACGATCCAGATGATAAAAGAATCCGATGTTCGTGCCGGTGTTGTACTGAATCCTTCAACCCCGCTGTCCGCCATCGAGTGGATCCTGGAAGATGTTGATTTGATAATGATAATGAGCGTTAATCCGGGATTCGGCGGTCAGAGTTTTATACCCAGCAGTTTAGATAAAATCAGTGCCCTCCGGGGAATGCTACAAGACCGGGGGCTGGCGACCCTTATCGAGATCGACGGTGGGGTCAACGAAAAAACCATTAAAAGCATATCGGATGCCGGAGCGGATGTCTTTGTGGCCGGGTCTGCAATTTTCAAAAGTACGGACTACCAAAAAACCATATCTAAATTTCGAGCGTTAATCGGCAACTAAAACAGGAGCAGATGATACCATGGCGCAGAGCAAAGAAAATTCGAACGTATTGGTCATTCACGGTCCCAACTTGAATATGCTGGGAAAAAGAGAGCCCGAAATTTACGGCAAGACGACCCTTGATGAAATTAACGCATCCCTTGAAAAACTTGGGAAAAGACTCGGCCTTGCCGTTGAGACCTTTCAATCCAACCATGAAGGGGCCATTGTTGATAAGATCCAGGAAGCCGCAGTTATACAAAAAGGACTTATTATCAATCCTGCTGCTTTTACCCATACCAGTATCGCCATCCGAGACGCACTGCTTCTGCTTGACATCCCTGTCATCGAAATGCATATTTCCAACGTCTACAAAAGGGAACTGTTTAGACACAAATCCGTTATATCTGATGTGGCAACCGCCCAGATTGCAGGATTCGGTGTTCAAGGTTACCGTATGGCTTTGGAAGCTTTGGCAAAGATGATTCATAATCGTTAAAGTCAACCGCACCCATTGATACCGTTGAAAAAAAATCATGGTTCACCATCGTCCTTGGCGAATGGCGACTCCACCGACCCAGACTATTTCTGACAAGCGTATCTCCAATAAAAAACCAGGATCAAGCATACTGACGAACTGGGCTAAAATTCTATGGAATTCGGTAAAATTTTGAAAAGATTGCGGGTTGACTGTCTGATTAATTGCTGGTATCTGAAGGATATACAACAACTAATTAGCAAGACTTAAAAGGAATCAAACATGAGTCTTAAGCGCCAAGGTTCTACATATACAAAACTTTTTGACAAGACGAATGGTTCCAGCGAGGATCTTTCAGGAGAAAAGTTTTATCCCCCTGTCTTGGAAGATCTGAATCAAACCGGACTCAACGAAAAACTTGTTGAAGATCTTATCTTTAAACTCCTCCTGAGTCGTGGGGTAATGACCGGCAGACAAATTGCTGATGAAATCTGTCTCCATTTCAAAATAATTGAAGAGATCCTGTCGGACTTAAAACAGCAACTATTTCTAACCTACAAATCCGATGCCGGCATCAATGATTTCGCATACATGCTGACCGAGCAGGGACGAGAAAAGGCGCTCATCGCTACAGAAACTTCTGCCTACGTGGGTTCTGCTCCAATTCTTTTCACGAACTATTTGGAAAGCGTTGAGAGCCAATCCATTCAAAATGAAACCCCCGGGCTTAACGAATTACGAGAAGCATTCCACGACCTGGTTCTGGAACAATATGTCTTTTATACGTTGGGACCGGCAATTAATTCCGGCAGAGGCGTGTTCTTGTATGGCGCACCTGGGAACGGTAAAACGTCCATCGCCAAGAGAGTTCACAAATGCTTTAAAGATGCCATCTATATACCCAAAACCCTGCTTATCAGCGGCGAATTACTGAAATTCTACGATCCCCAGTGGCACAATCCTGTCGAGGATAAAGGACTTCAATACGATAGACGATGGATTAAAGTCGAACGGCCGGCCGTTATCGTCGGTGGAGAAATGGATTTGGATTCCTTGGAAATCAATTACAATCCCCAGACCAAAATCTCAGAAGCCCCGCTCCAGATGAAAGCCAATTGCGGCACCTTTGTGGTTGATGATTTCGGCCGTCAGCGAATCAGTCCACGGGATTTGTTGAACCGATGGATTCTTCCTCTGGAAAAGCGAATCGATTTTCTGACCCTGTCCAACGGGATTAAATTTCAAGTCCCGTTTGACGAGCTGTTAATTTTTTGCACCAACATAGATCCCAAAGAATTGTTGGATGAAGCTTTTTTAAGACGGATACCCTATAAAGTTAAGCTCAGGGATCCTTCCGAAGAAAAGTTTCGGCACATAATGAAGTTTGTGGCACCCCAATATAACATAAAGTATGATGAAGCCATGGTAGATTATTTAATTGATAAATATTTTCGTGGGAAACGCCCATTCAGAAGCTGCCATCCAAGAGACATACTCGAACAGATTGTAAATGCCTCGACGTACCAGCGTATACAGCCCAGACTGACCAAAGACCTAATTAATCTGGCGGCTTTCAATTATTTTGCCGCAATGGAACATAATAATAAAAGGGAATAATCTTCCATATCCCTTTCTCAATCCGGCAAGAGATCATAAAAATAGCGCATGGCATCCGACCGTGTCAGAATCCCAATGACGCGGTCGTTATCCACCACAGGGAGTCGACCGATATCATGTTTGACCATGAGGCGGACGGCCTGCATCAGGCTTTTGTCCGGTGAAATGGTCTTTACATTCGTGTTCATAAATGCCTTCACCGGAGCCTTAAACTGGTTTTTTTTCTTTACCTTCTTAAAATCCCTTCTTGAAATAATACCGACAAGTTTTTCTCCCTTTACCACCGGAACTCCGGTACAGCCTTTTTCCCTTAAAATTGAAGCCACCTTCTCCATGCTGTCATTCGGAAGTACCGTGAAAACGGGAAAGGACATAAGATCAACGATCTGCACGGATTCCTGCTGATTTTCTTCGATTCGTGCTTTGATCATATCCTCAACTTCATCCGGATTAACGGACTTGAGTACGGCGGATCCGGCAGCCGGATGCCCGCCGCCGCCCATGCTTCGCATGACCGCACCGATATCCAGATCGTCGTTATTGCTTCGACCGATGACCATACATAAATCACGGGCTTTATTCGCAAATATTCCAAAGGCGGCATCTACATTCAGGATCTCTCTGTACATATTCACCACAACGGCCAGACTGTCCACATGACCTTCGATATCCACTTTGTTAAAACTGACATGGTATCCGTTCACCTTGTCTCTTTTTGCAGATTTCAACATGGTAAATAGAACATGTTTCTGCTTTTCTCCGTAAGCCGGACGCAAAAATGTGCTAACGATGCTCAGGTCTGCTTTTCGTTCAAGCAGATATGCGGCGGCATAAGCATCTTCGGCTGTTGAAGCGGGGAACGTCAGGTGGCCGGTGTCTTCATACAAGCCCGTTAAAAACAGTGTGGCCTGAATGGGTGTTAGTATCTTATTTTCCGATTTTAACTGTCGAATCATGAGGGTAATATTTGCCCCCATCTCCTCCTGGCATTTCCAGGTCGGCCGGATGTCTCCGGAACCCGAATGATGATCCCATAGATGAATCTCCAGATTTTTCCGGTTTTTCAGCATTCCGATTCGTCCGAGCCGCCCCCAGCTGTTTATGTCTACGATGATCAAACGCTCCACAGCGCCGGTATCGATATCGTCAAAGGTGGATACGTCGAAAAAATCTTTATGAATCGATAAAAAGGCTTTAACATTTGGATTTGCACTCCTTGGAAGTACAGGAATCGCTTCCGGGTATAAAATGGTTGCAGCAACCGTAGATGCCAGTGCATCGAAGTCCATGTTCTTATGGGTGGTGACAATTTGCATAAACCACTCCTTGAATTTCACATTGTTGCCGTATTCTTTATGAAATGCCATGAAATTGTCAAGTAAGGATGTTGACACACGCTGGCGCTTTGTATAAATCACATCTTAAAGCTGGATTTTCATAACCTCTGTCAAGTATTCAAATTGTGGAATATTAAATGAAATCACCTATACAAAAAAATATATATGGCCGGTGGATACCTGATGATAAAGCGCCTGAACTTGGAAAGGATGCTGTAAGAGCAGCGCTGCTAAAGGTCACACAGCCGCTGTATCTGCTGAACCTTGATGGCCGACCGGCGGTTGGCAGGGGTGGTAAGATAATCATCGGCGATAAGATGCCCCAAACCTCGGAAGGGTTCCCGCTGTATGCATACATCCCCACCTTGCATCCTCAAAATCTTGGCGACCCAAACTTTAAAAAAACACATAATCTGCGCTACGCCTATATTGTCGGTGCCATGGCCAACGGTATTACATCCGTTGAGATGGTGGAAAAAGCCGGGCAATCCGGAATGGTCGGTTTTTTCGGCGCTGCCGGTCTTTCTCTAGAACAAATAGAAACAGCCGTCGTAAAACTGCAGCAAAGTTTAAAAAACCTCCCCTTTGGTTTTAATCTGATCCACAGTCCCAACGATCCTGAACTCGAGGCCGGCGTAGTTCAATTGTACTTAAAACATGGCGTAAGATTGGTGAGCACCTCGGCCTATATGGACCTGACACTTCCCCTTGTTTATTATCGAGTAAAAGGGATCCATCGTGATGAAAGGGATGACATAATTTGTCCCAACAAGGTCATTGCAAAAGTATCAAGAATTGAAGTGGCCAGAAAGTATTTGTCACCGCCGCCGGAAAAACTTCTGGGACATCTGGTCGACCAAAAAATGATTACCAGAAAAGAAGCCGAGCTCGCCCAATCGGTACCCATGGCTGAAGATCTGACTGCAGAAGCAGATTCCGGCGGACATACAGACAACCGTCCGGCAATTTCTTTATTGCCGACCATGATTGCGCTGCGAGATGAGTTGACGGAAAAATACAGGTACAATAGGCCGCCGTGCGTAGGGCTCGGCGGTGGAATCGCCACTCCCCATTCAGCTGCCGCGGCTTTTGCATTGGGTGCTGCCTATATTCTTACCGGTTCCGTCAACCAATCCTGTACGGAAGCCGGCACATCGGAAACCGTCCGTCAAATGCTGAGTGAAGCCAGACAGGCGGATGTAACCATGGCGCCTGCAGCCGACATGTTTGAAATGGGCGTTAAAGTTCAGGTCCTAAAACGAGGCACCATGTTTCCCCTTCGGGCAGCCAAGCTTTATGATCTTTATCGTAATTATGATCGTTTTGAAAATATTCCCGAAAAACAAAAAGTAACCCTTGAAAGAGACTTTTTCCGCTGCAGTTTCCAGGATGAATGGGAACAGACGAAAACCTATTTTGCCAGGCATGACCCGAAACAGATCCAGCGTGCGGAAATAGACCCCAGGCACAAAATGGCCCTTGTCTTTCGATCCTACCTCGGCCAATCCTCCAACTGGGCAAACTCAGGCGATCCTTCAAGAAAAATCGATTATCAGATATGGTGCGGTCCGGCCATCGGCGCTTTTAATCAGTGGGTTAAAGGGTCATTTCTCGAAAGCCCCGAACACCGTAAAACTGTTGTCGTTGCCATGAATCTTCTGTGCGGAGCTTCAGTTGTAACCCGTGCAAGCTGGCTTAGAAATCAGGGGGTTGTACTGTCTGATGGTATTGGAAATTTTCCGCCGACAGCCCTTGAAGAAATATTTGAATTGCTCGAATCGTAACCCGTTCGGTCTTTGAAACTTTTTCGCTTACAGGCAGTCTCTTTATGGACTAAAGGGATGTTTGGGGTGAAATTGCCGGATAGTGCATTCGATCCAGATCCATAAGATTCGCAAAATCATTAAGAATATCGGTGATTTTTAGTGTTTTAACGATAGTCATGCCCATTGTTGACGGCGTTTCCGGCCGCAAACCGATGGGTGTTTGAGTATAAAGTTCCTTCATGATTTCAAATCCGTTGTAATCGACCGGCTCATTGGAGATGATTCCCCTAACCGTGTAAATAAAATCGAACCTGCCATCTTTGGATTTTCCACCTTCGATCAATAGGATATATTTTTTTACAATTTCATCTTCTCCGGTGCCGGTTAAGATCTTGCCGCTTGCGTTAAAGTAAAAACCTTTTTCCGCCAACCATCCCTGCAAATCTTGGATGATCTGTTTTGCCTCGGGAATCGTAAACTTCAAATCCGCCACCAATAGGCCGCCGAGATAAACTGTAAATGCCTGATCCGGGTTGTACTGCCTGGCGTATCCGGATTGCATTCCCCCCAATGGATCCGGTGGAAGAAACTCCCGGGACCAACGTTTCCACTTTGCAAGATTTATTTCCAGCCTCTGGGAAAGTGCTCTACTGGTAAAAAATTTTATCATACCGGCTCTTGATAACTTGTCATATTAATATGCCAACTGTCAGACCTTTTAAAAGAGCTCCACCTTGCAGGCCCGGTGGAATTCTTTCAAAATCATCTTTCTTCCTTTGGGAATTTTGCTGTTATTGTATATATCTCTAAACAGAGTTTGTATGACTTTTGACAGACTTTCAACTCTTTGTAATTCTTTAGCATTTGCACTCGAACCCTTGAATCCTTGAATCCTGAATCCTTGAACCCTCTGGGATCACATCTGTTCAATTGGAGGTGACACACTTATTTTATCCTAATTAACCACAACTAATCGGAAGGTGATCCTTAAACAATCGACCCCCCTTATTAAACAATTGTTATATCAATATGTCAACTAAAATTTTATCGCCCATGACTTGCAAATATTTTTTTCTTGCATTATGATCGATCAACTTGTAAAAGATCAGATTTTTCTCTGTTTTCAAAGCAATTCGATTTTCTATCGTCAATAAATAGTGTGATCATTGAAACCCATCGACAACAAAATAACCCGGAATACACCGGTGGCTATTATAGGGATGAGTTGCCTCTTCCCCAAGTCACCGGGTGTGAAAGCTTACTGGCGGCTCCTTTTTCAAGGTGAAAATGCAATCACCGATGTGCCGGAAACCCACTGGTCATCAGAAGATTTTTTCCACGAAGACCCAAAAACACCCGATCATGTTTACTGCAAAAAGGGAGGATTTATTTCCCCCGCCGCTTTTGATCCCACGGAATTCGGAATTCCGCCGTCTTCGCTGGAAGCCACCGATACCTCTCAGCTCCTTGCCCTGATCACCGCAAAAAAAGCCCTTGAAGATTCAGGATACGGAGAAAAGAAAAATTTTAACCATGACAGGACCAGCGTCATACTCGGCGTAACCGGGACACAGGAACTGGTTATCCCGCTGGGGGCTCGGCTCGGCCATCCAATATGGCGACGCGCCCTCGAAGATTCAGGAATCAACCCCGAAAAAACCGAGGAGGTCGTTCAAAAAATATCCGATTCATATGTGTCATGGCAGGAAAACTCATTTCCGGGGCTGTTGGGAAATGTCGTTGCCGGAAGAATATGTAATCGCCTCGACCTCGGCGGTACGAACTGTGTCGTGGATGCCGCCTGTGCAAGCTCCCTGAGTGCCGTCCATCTGGCGGTTATGGAGCTCATTTCAGGGAAAAGCGATATGGTGATCACCGGTGGCGTTGATATGCTCAACGACATCTTCATGCACATGTGCTTTTCCAAGACCATGGTTCTTTCACCCACCGGGGATGCCCGGCCTTTTTCAAAAGATGCTGACGGCACAGTCCTCGGCGAAGGGATCGGGCTGTTTGTCCTTAAACGGCTCGAAGATGCTGAAAGAGACAGCGACAAGATTTATGCGGTAATTAAGGGGGTCGGCTCTTCAAGTGACGGAAAATCACAGAGCATATATTCGCCCAGAGCCGAAGGACAGACTAAAGCCCTGAAGATGGCCTATGACCAGGCCGGTGTAGATCCGGCCACCATCGAGCTCATAGAAGCCCACGGCACCGGCACAATCATCGGTGATGAAGTAGAGTTTAAGGCTTTAAACGGTCTTTTTGGAAAATCAGACAAAAACGAAAAATGGTGTGCACTCGGGTCTGTAAAATCGATGATCGGTCATACCAAGGCCGCTGCCGGCGCTGCAGGACTCATGAAGGCGGCACTCTCCGTTTATAACAAAGCGCTTCCGCCCACGCTGAAAGTCGGTACGCCGGATCCCAAGCTGAATATCCATCAAAGCCCCTTCTATCTGAACACCCGGACCCGACCCTGGTTTTCCAAAAAAGAGCACCCTCGCCGGTCGGGTGTCAGCGCATTCGGTTTCGGTGGAAGCAATTTTCATGTATTGATTGAAGAATATCACAAACAAAAGCAGGAAATTTCTTGGGACGGATCTGTTGAAATTGCGGCCCTGTCGGCTGAAAAACATCACGACCTCAGCGGACTTCTGAACAGCCTTAAAACTTCTCTCGACAATCGTTCAACACATGAAGAAATTTTGGTGGCGGCAGCAAAAACAAGAAAGGATTTTTCCTTTTCGGATCCATACAGGCTTTTGCTGGTCTTTGAACCGTTAACAGACCTCGCAGCCCTTTGTAACCGTGCTTCCCATGCCCTTGAAACCAACGATGCTCAGACGGCATGGAACCTTGAAAATATTTTTTATGGCGGCCCTGAGCCATCCGGAAAAATTGCATTTATTTTTCCCGGTCAGGGGAGTCAATATGTCGGTATGGGCCGTGACCTGGTCTGTTGTTTCCCGGATGCATTTAACGTTCTGGAACATGTAAACGAAACATTCGAAAACTTTGGATGCTTAACCGATATTATCTACCCGTTTCCGTCTGAAACCCAAACAGAAAAGCAACGTCAGCAGGATACACTCAGGAAGACGGATCACGCGCAACCGGCTATTGGTGCCGTGAGCGTCGCAATGCTGAAAATCCTTCGAGGATTCGGCCTAAAACCTAATGCCACATGCGGTCACAGCTTTGGTGAGCTTTCAGCCCTTTATGCTGCCGGCCGGATCGATCTGGATACATTATTGTACCTTTCTATCACCCGGGGCCGTTTAATGGCAACGGCAGGCATGGCCGATAATCAGAATAACGGCGGTATGCTCGCTGTAAAAGCGCCCCTCGACGAACTTGACCATCTTATTCAAACCACCGATACCGGTGTCATCCTGGCAAACCGTAACAGCCCCGACCAGGGGGTTCTGTCAGGATCCCTTGATGCCATTTCCCGGGCAGAAAAAATATGTAAACAGAATGGATTTAAAACAATAAAACTGCCGGTTGCCGCTGCGTTTCACAGCAGTTTGGTCAAAGACGCCCAAAAGCCTTTTATCCAGGCTTTGGAAAAGATCGACATTTCTCCTTCAGATATCCCGGTATTTTCCAATACCACCGGCGAACCCTACCCGGATGATCCTGAAAAAGCAAAAAAAATATTGGGTGATCACCTGTTATCACCGGTCAACTTTATAGACGAAATTATGAACCTGTTTAAAATTGGGGTTCGGACATTTGTTGAAGTCGGCCCCAAATCAGTTTTGACCGGCCTTGTGAAATCGATTTTAAAAAATCAACATTTTCAGGCGATTACCCTTGACGGTTCCCTGGGAAAGCGATCCGGAATCACGGATCTTGCGAAAACCCTGTGTCATCTTGCATCGTTGGGCCATGCCGTCGATTTAAGCAAATGGGAATCGCCGGTTAAGGAAACGAGAAAACCGCTCATGAACATTCCGATTTCCGGTGCAAACTATCGAAAACCCGAAACAGAAAACACGAGTCCCAAACCCAAAGTCAAAGTCAAAAATCAGAAACCGGAAGAAAGGGACGCAAAACCAGCAGCTGAGAGACGGGGGATTGAAACTGAAAATTTACAACCGAACCCGACATCGGATCAACCTGTGAACAACCCGGAAGATCGAGGATCTTTGCCGAGTGAAATAGAAAAAAACCTAAGCACCATGAAAAAAACACCACAACACAACTATTTTATATCAGATGCATTTAAGGTCGTCCAGGAAGGCCTGAAATCCATGCAGGCCATTCAGATGCAGACGGCCGAAACCCATCAAAAGTTTTTGGAGACGCAAACCCAGGCTGCACAAACACTGCAAAATATGATGGAAAACACCCAGCGTCTGGCTGAAGCGTCTATGGGGATCAAAACAGAGATCAGGACTTCGGATTTCAATGTTGAAAAACCAAAAACACAGATGCCGGACATGGACAGAACCACGGCCGATTTTTCTGAGACAGCCGGCAATTTGCAACCCTCTGATCCTCCGGGTGCGATGACGACGACGTATTCGTCTGCAGAATCTGTTCTTTTGGACCCGAATGAAACTGCGGTTGCTTTCCAAGAACCGGATTTAACATCCGCCGGCACTGATTTAAAGCCATCGGATGATCGTCAAGAAGAAATCGCGCTCAGCTTGCTGGAAACCGTCAGCCGTCTCACCGGATATCCCATGGAAATGCTCGCCCTGGACATGGATATCGAAGCCGACCTCGGGATCGATTCCATCAAACGGGTGGAGATTATGTCCACACTCGAAGAAAAAATCCCCGACCTTCTGCCGGTTTCCCCGGAAATTATGGGCAGCCTTAAAACACTCGCTCAGATCGTGGAGTATCTTTCGGCAACACCAAAAAGCGAATCGGCCCCGGCCTCAAGTACCAAAGGTTCCGGAACTCCGGTGACCGCGCATAAAGAAATAGCGCACAGTCTGCTGGAAACAGTCAGTCATCTGACCGGATATCCCATGGAAATGCTCGCCCTGGACATGGACATCGAAGCCGACCTTGGAATTGATTCCATCAAAAGGGTGGAAATCATGTCCACACTTGAGGAAAAAATCCCCGACCTTCCGCCCGTTTCCCCGGAAATCATGGGCAGCCTTAAAACACTCGCTCAGATCGTAGAGTATCTTTCGGCAACACCAAAAAGCGAATCGGACTCGGCTTCTACAACCAAAGATTCCGGAACGCCGAAAATAGACCCGAGCGATCCAAAAACAGCACCCACAGCTTCACCGGGTCACATGGATACCATAGAAGAATCTTTGGACAGGTCACCCAAAGACGATACCGGCTTTTCTAAGGAATATTTAGCCGCCAATATCGGTAGAAAGGTGATATCAGTCGTAGACAGCCCCTTGATTCAAAACAACCGGTTAACGCTGCCGGCCACCGGCACCGTATATATCACCGATGATACCACCGGCCTTTCACAAGCAATTGCCGATGAATTTGCATCGTTGAACATCAAAGCAGAGATGATATCCGATACCGTCAACGGCGAACGGCATTTTAAAAATGCCGCCGGCCTGGTCATTGTGTCGAAAAACATACCGCACGATCACCGTTTTCTAAAAGATGCTTTTGCACTGACCCATCGCATGGCATCGGATCTTCTCGAGTCAGGGGCACAAGACGGCGCCCTGTTTGCCACCATAACCCGACTCGACGGCGCTTTCGGTTTTAAAGGCCGGGGTATCACCGATCCCCTCCAGGGCGGTCTTGCCGGTCTTGCCAAAACCGCAGCAATGGAGTGGGAAAATGTCCGCTGCCGTGCCATCGACATTGCTCCGGACTGGAAGGAGACCACCCAAATCGCAAAGGCCGTTGTGGCTGAACTCCTGAACTCCGATGGTTCAGGCCCGGTTGAAGTCGGCCTCGACGACAGATCACGATGCACATTGGCCCTTGAGACGGCACCGTATCCCCATGGGGAAATAGCCCTCGACCCGGGAGATGTTGTTGTGATCACCGGCGGCGCCAGGGGTGTCACAGCTTCAGCAGCCTTTGCACTTGCAAAACATGCAAAACCGACCCTGATCCTCCTGGGCCGTTCTTTGCATCCAACGCCCGAGCCTGAATGGCTGACGGCCATCCATGATGAAGCTGCCGTTAAAAAGGCCATCCTTGAAAACGAATTCAAGGACGATCATCCAACACCGATTCAGCTGGAAACGGCGTACAAAAAATACATGTCAAACCGTGAGATCACCAATAATCTGGAAAAAATCAGAAAGGTCGGTGCCAACGTGCGCTATTACTCGGTGGATGTTCGCGATTTAGATAGCGTCAATTCCGTTCTAAATGATGTTCGATCCGAGTATGGTCCCGTAAAAGGGGTTGTCCACGGCGCAGGAGTCCTCGAAGATCGCCTGATCACCGATAAAACCGCCGCGCAATTCGACACTGTTTTCGATCCCAAGGTCCAGGGGCTGGGCGTTCTTCTTGAGGCCACAAAAAAAGATCCCCTTAAATACCTGGTGCTGTTCTCGTCGGTTACCGCCAGAATCGGAAACAAGGGACAGGCCGATTATGCCATGGCCAATGAAGCTCTGAATAAAATCGCACAACAAGAATCGATCCAACGCCCGGATTGCAGGGTTGTTTCCATCAACTGGGGCCCCTGGGACGGAGGGATGGTCTGTTCGGCTCTAAAACAAAAATTTGAAAAAGACGGCGTCCGGCTGATTCCCGTGGATGCCGGTGCCATGTGCTTGATTTACGAGATGATGGGAGACACCCGTTCTCCCGTTGAAGTGGTTATCGGTGCAAATATTATCCCGGAAAAAGCCAGAGCAGGGCGAACCCGCCGGTTTACGGCTTTAGAACAGCCGGCTCTCTTAAATAAAAATGAAAAACTTTCCCTGACCTTTCAGCGTGAAATCGATATGGATCGGTTCCCGATCCTCGGCGCACACATCCTGGACGGAAAACCGGTGGTCCCGTTTGCCCTGATTGCCGAGTGGCTCGGCCACGGCGCGCTGCATGAAAATCCGGGTCTTTCTCTTCAGGGTTTGGATGATATGCGTATTTTTCACGGCATCATTCTCGATGAGGAAAAGAAGCGGATCCGTCTTATGGCCGGCAAGGCCAGGAAAAAAGGGTCGACGTTTGAAGTGGCTGTTGAAATCAGAAACGGCATTAAAGACGGCGTGGAGATGATTCATTCAGGGGCCAAGGCGATTTTAACCGATCAATTGGAGCCCCCGCCCTATTTTAACGCATCCGGTCACATTCGCCCGAATACCTACTCAAGAAGCATCGACGAAATATACGAGAAAATTCTGTTCCACGGGATTGAACTTCGTGGAATCCAGGAAATATTGGGGTATTCATCCCAATCCCTATCAGCCCGGATTTCTGCGGCGCCGGCACCCCACCAGTGGATGACCGATCCATTGAGAAGCCGATGGATCGCCGACCCGCTGGTTTTCGACTGTGCATGTCAGATGGCGATTATATGGTGCTTTGAAGAGCGGGGCGTGGTGTCTCTGCCGAGCTACAGCGCCAGTTATCGCCAGTATCGCGACAGGTTCCCTTCAGAAGGCGTCACCGCAGTCCTTGAAGTCAAAGAAGCCACCGATCATGTCATGACGGGAGATTTTACATTCCTCGATGCCGACAACATTGTCGTGGCCACGTTAACCGGTTATGAAGCAGTCATGGATGCATCACTCTCCAGGGCATTCAAACCCGAATGTGCCGCCTAAGGGTTCGCGCAAAAATAACTTCACATTTTTGCCCTAAATTTTTTTGCCTATTTCGCCGTCATCCCTATTTTAACTTTAGGCATTTTAGATCATTTTAGGCATTTTAGATCATTTTAGGCACTTCTTCCTAGGCACTTCTTCCTGAATATGTTTTTTGCCTTGCCCGGGCAGCGGCCTTGAGAACATCCACATGAACGTCCACATAATCATAGACCCGGGCTATCCGCTTGCCAGGTGCAGGCCGAAGAACCCGGCCCAGGTATTGCAACACCCGTCCCCTGAATTTTATCGGCGTTGTTAAAAACAAGGGGGACAAATCCTTGCGATCAAACCCTTCTCCGATGAGCTGACCGGTGGCGATCAAGACCTTGACGTCTCCCTGATCCAAACGGTCGAGGACCGCCCGCCGCTCGCTGCCGCTGAGATCGCCGGTTAAAAGTTCGGACGATATTTTATATCGGTATCGCAACAGCGCCTGGAGGGTTTCACAGTGTTTTTTCCGGTCTGAAAGCACCAGGCACACACCGTTGCTATTGTGCACTTCTTTTTCAATATCCGATGCGATCAGTCGATTTCTTGGGTCGTCCGAGACAAGTTCCGATATCATCTTGCTGTATTCGTTCACCGGATCAAAATAGGGTTTAAAGTCCGTCTCCCGGACAATGACCTCCGCAGCCAAAATATCGCCGCTTTCGACCAGGCGGTTTTGATCGATCTTATGATGAACGTCACCCAGGTGCCAGAATATCAATCTTGACAGATTGTCCCGGCGGAAGGGCGTTGCCGATAGTCCCAGCAAATACCTGGAATCAAATTCAGTCACCGCTTCGGTAAAGGTTCTGCTCGGACACCGATGACACTCATCCACAATAAAAAATCCGATGTGTTTCGACACGTCCTCGGCACACTTATACAGCGTCTGAACCAAAGCCACCGTCATCTTTTCGCCCATTTTTACTTTGCCGCCGCCGATAAAACCGACGTCGTCCTCAGGAATTCCCAAGAACTGCCCGATCCGATCGATCCATTGATAGGCCAGATCTTTGGTATGCACCACAATCAAGGCCGGCTGCTTTCGACGTGCGATAATGTACAGTGCCATAACGGTTTTCCCGCTTCCGGTGGGTGCGCTCAATGTTCCGAAATCCCGCGAAATCATCGCCCGAACCGCTTTCTGCTGAAACGGCTTTAATTGCCCGGCAAATTTGAAATTAACCGGCGTTCTGGTACGTCTTTGGTCGTCAATCTCATACGTTACCCCGCGACGCCTGCACAGGAGCAGCAACTGCCGCATATAGCCTCTGGGAATCCACAGACCATTGCCCCGGATTTTATCATAAAACTTCAGCATTTTAGGGGTGCCCCGGTTCCAGCGGCCCATCCGCGCATTCTCCTGCCATTTTGGGTTCGGAAAGGTCAGGGTGTCCATCAGTTTTTGGCGGATTTCCGGGGAAATGTCGGAAAGTCGCAGGTTGTTGGTCAGGATGATTTTCAAATTGTTTGGCCTTTATTGATATTGTCCTTATCTTTGATGTTCTTTATGGTAAGTTTAGCGGGGACCCCTTGCACCCTTTTAGATCACACCTGCTCAATTGGACTAGGGGCCAGATGATGGATACCGATCATCAAGCTGATAATGCGGGATGTTTCTCCCCGTGTCAATACCACCGGCCTCTTTGGCTTTCTTTTCCCGCTGAAAGCGGGATGGCTATTTCTCGGTTTCCACCTGCCCGCCTCGCTTGAGCTCGCGATAGCGGGCAGGTGGAAACCGAGAAAGCAATAGATCCAATCAATCCTGTTAATCCTGCCTGCCCCGTAGGTAGGTACTATCGTACTGGGGTCCAATATAAAAATTACAACTAAGCCACCCCGCAAATTCTTATGACGATCCAAAACATGTTTGTACAGAAACGCCACATATCGTTTCACCCACATACTACAGCTTCGTTCAGTGGGTATTGAATAATGCCCAACGTCCCATAACGCAGTGCATTTCATCCATCAGTTTTCCGGACCTATTTACTTCTCCATTGACATAATTTAGCATAAATGACATGGGGAATATCATATATTGTCAATAAGCAATTTTGCTTGTTCATCATTCTCATATCAACATATCAGGCAGGTTTGCAAAATAATCAATGGTTGGCTGGACAAGAAGGAAGTTATGAAAATCAGAAAACTGATAGAGGATGACCTTGTAAGTTTAGCTGCGCTTTACAAGCAGTTTTGGGGTGAAGAGTCCTCACTGGAAAAGATGAGAGCCACATTTCAAAGGCTCAAGAGAAACCCGAACTATGTTTTCTTGGTAGCTGAAAAACAGAATCGACTAGTTGGTTCAGCCATGGGTATCATCTGTGAAGAGCTATACAGCGACTGCAAACCATTCATGGTGGTTGAGGACGTTATAGTCGATAAACATCATCGGCGTTTGGGAATTGCGTCTTCACTTATGAGGGAGCTGGAAAAATTCGCTTACGAAAGCAATTGTAATTACATTATTTTCGTAACCGAGTCAGAACGAACAGAAGCTCATAGTTTCTATGAATCAATCGGATACAAATCTGATGCATACAAAGGTTTTAAGAAGCGACTGAAAAACAGCCAACAAGGCGGTTCAGTTGACAGCCAGGGCCATGCCATTTTGTAAGGTTTTGGTAGATTAAAGGTTTTTGGTTATTATCAAGGATAGTGAAAGCTCTGGCTGCCACTGACCTTAGCGTTCGGCCCATGTGAATGTGATCGTCCCCATATTGGTTTTTATTGTTGGAGGGATTGACAACGATCACAAATGTTGTTATTATATCCAACATGAAAGCCGTTGAACTCATTTGCTCACGCATCCTATATTCCGAATTCGCATTTGCGGAATTGGTATTGTGGCGTCTTTCAAAGCCAATTGAAGGATCATTACACAAGTTTAAGTATAGGCTGGCGTATATCGTGCGTGGTGAATGTGTTTTGCGTTACGATAACGAGACTGGCAAGGGCGATCATCGGCATTTCGGCGGGAAAGAAAGTGTCTACGTGTTCACGACACCCGAGAAGTTGGTCGCTGATTTCCAGAATGATATAGTGAGGTGGAACAATGAAAACCGTAATCCTTGATGTACAAACGCCTGCCGATTCAATGGCAGACTTTACACGTGCTTGGAAGACAGGCAAATCCCAAAAGTCCGCTCGAATTAGCTTTGCGACTCCGGAATTACTTTGGCGAGTATTAACAGCAAAACGTTGGGAACTGCTTAAGGTTCTCTGCGGAGCAGGTCCTGTATCAATCCGCGAAGCTGCACGACGTGTTGAGCGCGATGTTAAGGCCGTCCACGGCGATGTTACAGCACTACTAAACGCTGGAGTCCTTGATCGCACAGACAACAGGCGCATCGTTTTTCCATACGAAGCAGTGAAAGTCGAGTTCCTATTGCATGCGGCGTAATGCAGCGTGCTTATGGGGCCGAACAAGCCAGTTCACCCAACGCTAAACGCTAAGGGCTCGCGCAAAAATAATTTCACATTTTTACATCTCAGCTTCAGCCCATCTTTGGCTGATACCTCACTCGCAAAATCCGCGAAATAGCTCGCTATTCCTGTGGTTTTGCTCTCTCGGATCAGCCAAATCTGAACCAAATCTGAGCGCCAATTCTGCGAAGTTATTTTTGCGCGAACCCTAAGGCACTTTTCTATATAAATACAGATTGATACGCTCCATAATTTCAAACGTTTAAACAGGTGTTAGCGTGGGTGACCGGCAGCGTTAACCGTCAAGAAAATTATGCTTGATAATTATCCGGGTATGATGTATTGTCATACCGGAGGTGATTAAAATGGCCACATCAAAAATTGCAATTACAATTGAAGATAAGACACTTAAACGGCTCGATATTCTCGTTAAATCGAAATTTTTTCCAAACCGCAGCAAAGCTATTCAGCAGGCTGTTTCCGAAAAATTAATGCGCATAGAGAAAAGCCGTCTTGCCCAGGAGTGCGCCAAGCTTGATCCAGAATTCGAACAATCTTTAGCGGAGGAAGGCTTCTCATCGGAGTTGGAAGAATGGCCAGAATATTAAGAGGAGACATACACTGGGCTGATTTAAATCCAGTCATTGGTAGCGAACAGGGCGGTTTACGCCCTGTTCTTGTTTTAAGCCACAATGTGTTTAATGAAAGATCTGGAACTGTCATTGCCGTTGCGATCACCAGTCAGCCACAAAGGGCTGGTTATCCGCTGACCATGGAGCTTGGGGATACCGAGCTTCCTAAAAAATCTTGGGTAAAGATCAGCCAGATTCGAATCCTTTCTACGAAGCGCATCGGCAAGAAAATAGCAAAAGCATCTGACGAAGAATTGGCTCTCATCATTGATGGTTTGAATGAAATAATTGGCGGTTAACCTATAGGGATTGACACGACCTGAAAGGTCGTATTCAATCTATTGTTCAAGAAGCCCGGTTTACTGAGATTTTAGTATAAGGGTATTGCTTCGATGATCTGAGAAAGGGAAGTCCCCCGGAATCGATAGAACTCGGGGGGCGGAGATGAACAGAGGCTTTCTATCCCCGAGACAAAGCTCGGGACAGGCGATAAAAAGACATGAATATTAAGAAAAAGTTGTCGATATTCGGAGCAAAAGCCGGGTCAAGGCACAGTTGTCCTGTGCCGCTTTAACCGGAGATCGGCTTGTTAGGCGTAGCTGAAAGCGAAGACTGACAGCCTGTTAAAATTGTGTAAAAATAGTATTTGCAGGTTTTCAGCTACCCTGAATCCGCAAATACTCTTTTGAACGGCAACAGTGAAGCGCCCTGCCCTGACTGTAGCAAATACGCATCGTGGCGGGTGACCATTTATCTTTGTTTTTGCGATGCAGGAAATAATCTTGAAGTTGCACCTCGGTGATTTGATCGGGGGTTTTGTTGTAAAAATCGACGAGCATGCGAACGGATCTTGTATAGCATTGCTGAGTACGCTCGCTCATGCCGGCCCCGCAAAGCGGGATCTACGCTTCACTCCGACAAGCTTGCAGGGCTCTCATGGACAGGTTGTAATAGTCTTTCATCATTAATCTCCTTTCCTTTAAATGGGTTAAGGGAAAACTAACAAAGGAGATTATGACGAAAGTTTGATGAGTTTTGCAACTTGCGGGAATTGTTCAATGAGGAAAAGATTGGAACTGGCGAGATTTTAAACTGCCGCGAAGCGGCTTACTTGAACCAAGCTCTTGCAGCGGATCGCAAAAAGCCGCGACCGCTGAAGAGCAGCGGTTCGGCAGAACGAAAGATGAGATCAATGAATAAGAAATATGTGCATGGATATGATCTGAGAGAAAACATACGGTTGCAGGACCAAGCTTCAACTCTTATCGAATTATTGCACGCTGATACATCCTATACGGCAGGAAGCAAAGTTCTTGAGGCTGGATGCGGTGTAGGTGCACAAACCATAACTTTGGCCCGTAATAGTCCTCATGCACATATCACCTCAATTGATATATCTGAGAGTTCGGTTTCAGAAGCCAAGAAAAAAATCGAAGAGGCAGGATTCATAAATGTACGCTTCCAGCAAGGTGATATCTTTAACTTGGCATTTGAGCCGGAATCATTCGACCACATCTTTGTTTGTTTTGTTCTTGAACATTTGGCACGGCCAGTTGAAGCACTAGATTGTCTAAAAAATCTTCTCAAAGTCGGCGGTACAATCACTGCTATCGAAGGAGACCATGGGTCGACATATTTTTATCCCGACAATGATGCTGCATACAGAGCGATTCAATGCCAGGTCGAGTTACAAAAAAGAGCAGGTGGCAATGCCAATATAGGCAGAGAGCTATATCCCCTCTTAAACCAAGTAGGTTTCAGCTCTATCCATGTATCTCCACGGATGGTATATGTTGATTCGAGTAAACCTTGGCTTGTCGAGGGCTTCACTAAGAACACTTTCACGGCAATGATTGAAGGCGTACGCGAATCCTCTATTGAGGCTGGTTTAATTGACGAAAAAACCTTTGATGACGGCATTAAGGGGTTGTACAGAGCAGCAGAAACAGACGGGGTTTTTTGCTATACGTTTTTCAAAGCAATTGCAACAAAACAATAAGTTGTCGAACCAGCGGTTGAAGAAGGACTGGCAAATCCGCTGCGCTTCTTTGCCAGCCTCTTAACCGTGCCGGTTGGTTGCGACACGATATCGCACAATTGAGTGTATTAACAGGTGGTTAATCCATCTGGAGAGTACCCGGCATGTTCCTGTCGGTCCCTACGTGGGCGTGCTGCCGTTGTGCTGATGACGGGGTGCGAAACCCCATGGACAACGTACCGAATTGGGTCGGAATGGTGACAGGACGACCCTTTCCGTCTTCGCTTTAAGCAAGGGCGGAGAAAGCCGGGAAGCCTCCTCCCGATAAATCGGGATGTTCCACCGGCTACAGGGATAGGGACGAGTGATATGGTGAAAATGGATGCTTGAGCCGTGTGACGGGAAACTGTCACGCACGGTTCTGAGGGGGCCCGGGGCTGGCAACAGCCCCCGGTTATCCGGTCTATATAAGTCACTCATTAAAAGGAGAAAGTTTATGTTTAAAGTAGAACAAAATGGCATGAATCGTTTAGATATTCAGTTTAGTGGAAAGTTGGACACTGAAGAAATGAAAATTGCGATAGATGAACTTGTTAGCAAGTCGGAGAATATTGAAAATGGGAAAATGCTGTATGAAATTATAGATTTTCATCTTCCGTCGCTAGGTGCAATCGCGATTGAATTTTCCCGCCTTCCTTCGATGTTTGGTCTTATGAGAAAATTTGATCGCGCCGCTGTTTTAACTGACAAGACATGGTTAAAGAAAGTAAGTGAATTCGAGGGAGCCTTGTTCCCAGGTCTGGAAATCAAGGCCTTTAATAGAGATCAAAAGGAAGAAGCAGAAGCTTGGTTGTCGAGCTAAGTCAATATTTTTACAAAACATAGCTAACCTGACGCTCCAGCAGACACCAAACGCCTTGCGGCTTTTGGTGTCTGCTGAGCTTTTTGTTAAATACCTCATCCATTTGCGGTTACAATTTCCTTGACATGACCATTTATTGTAGTTACAATATGCACATTGCACATGAAATATGAATGGGACGAAAACAAAAGAGTTGCCAATCTTGCTAAACACGACGTCGATTTTGTAGATGCCGAACATTTTGATTGGTCATCGGCCATGGAAGCTATTGACGACCGCTTTAATTATAGCGAAGAACGGTGGGTTGCTCTTGGTTTTATCGATGACCGCCTCCATGTTCTTACCTATACTGTGCGCGGAGAAAATATCCGCCTGATTAGCCTTCGTAACGCCAATGAACGTGAGAGAGAATATTATGAAGAAAAAACCTGATCACATAAAACAAGAAGATTGGGATGCCGTGGAATCTCCACCGCTTTCTAATAAAATTCTGTCTAGGATGCAGCCTGTTAAGAAGGCACATCCCAATATACCGTCACGGGTTCGTGGGCCACAGAAAAAACCAACCAAGAAACAGCTTACCATTAGACTTAACCAAGAAGTCGTCGAATACTTTAAATTACATGGGAAAGGCTGGCAAACAAAGATCAATGAAGTTCTCACTGATTACGTGCATTCACATAATGAAAACGACCCCGGAATTTAACCCGTCAGTGCAACGGTGTCAAAGCTTGAATAGTGAATAAGGCGCTACTATAATTCACAATTCAAGCTTTGACACCGTTCTCTACATGGCCCTGGTATATGCCGTCAATTGATGAGTACAGGGATTTAGTCAATAAAAGCGATCTGAAAGACAGTAAAGTCTGGGGAGAAAATGCGGATCGCTATTTCCCGGATACTGAAACCATGATCGGTTGGGTGGATCAGCCTAGTCTCGTGCCATTTCTGGCCTGTATACCAGAATCTCACAAGGCCGATTTCAGAGAATATGTTGTTGGTGAAATGATACGGGAAACAAAGCAAGCTGATGGACAATGCTTTGAAACTTTCCGTCGAATCAACCTCTTTGCAAGAAGGTAAAATGCCGAACCTGTCGCTGGTGCGGACTCGGTTCCCTCGCCGTACAGCTTAATCGTTCGCAGAAAAAACTTGACTTTGACGTACACAAGCTAATATATTGTACGTCATGAATACAAAGCTTACATTACGAATGGACGAAGCCATTGTGCGAAAGGCCAAAATCGAGGCAAAACGCAGGGGTAAATCAGTATCCCGGATGGTGGCTGAATTCATCGAGGCGATTGGTTCTCGACCGGAATCAGAAATGCTTCTCCCGCCGACCACGGCATCGCTCCTTGGGATTTTGAAGGGTCACAAAGTCTCGGAGGATGGCTACAAGGAGCATCTTCGGGAGAAATACCTTTGAGAGTGATTGTTGATACCAATGTCGTGCTTGATGTTCTGCTTGATCGGGAGCCTTTTGTAGAATCTGCCTTGGGTGTATTTTGTCTTGTCGAGGAGTCTCGCCTCGACGCTTTGCTTTGTGCTACTACCATTACAACGATAGACTATCTGCTCATCCAGTCCCTTCCTGTATCCAAAGCGAGGACTGCCCTGCGCAAACTTATCAGCCTTTTTGAAATTGCCACCGTGAATAGGCTTGTGATCGAACGTGCGCTTGCAAGCAAAATTCAGGATTTCGAAGACGCGGTGTTAGACGAAGCCGGTCAAATGGCCGGTGCTGATTCTGTTATCACCAGAAATACGAAGGACTTTACCGGGTCCGCGCTGAAAATCTTCGATCCCATTGAGTTCCTTGCTCATTAAATAGATAGCAACTGCGAACCTATCACTTGAGAGGGATGTAAAAATGCTGACGCGTTTCCACGCCCCTCAGTTTTTTGTTATGAACTTGAATAGATATTGAGGGAAATTTATTTTAATGGCCGCGGGTGATGCCCAAAGGGCTTGGTTTCCAGAGATGATGGCAAAGTTAAAGGAGGCTTGGGATCCTCAAATGTCCTGGGAAGAGTTGTATGGTCTAACTTATCAAATGCGGCGAGCAGCGGTTTCGGTTCTTGCGCAACCAGGATTCATCTCTGCTTGAAGCAAAGATTGTCGAAACAGAGAAGGTCTTGAATGGTTTAATTCGAGCGTTGCGAGATGATTGATATACTTCAGCCTTCAGTCTTCAGTCTTCAACCTAAATACCTGAGTAGTTACCGTTTTCTTTTGTTTTTACACTTCAATTGTGCTACAAATCATTTACTTGCCTCAAGTCAATTGAAGCTTCATATCGATATATCAATGAACAACGGCTGGAGTCTGGAAAACAAGCATACCGGCAACTCCGATGGAGAAGATAGATTATGGGGAAAATGCTGGTTGTTGATGACGAACAGGGCATACGGATAACGCTGAAGGAATTTCTCAAAGAAGATGGATATGAGGTCCATGTTGCCGAGAATGCTGATGCCGCAATAAAATTATTGCGGCAGATCGAATTCGATGTGGTGGTTTCCGATATTATCCTTCCCCGTGTTACCGGAGTGGATCTGCTCAAGGCCATACGGGAGGTGGCACCCTACGTCAAGGTCATCATGATGACCGGTGAGCCGACTGTGGAGACCGCCGCTGAATCTTTACGGTCCGGGGCATTCGACTATTTATTCAAACCAATTTCCAAGGACGTGGTTCTGAAAATAGTTAGAAATGCACTGAATATCAAAACCCTTGAAGAAGATAAAAGACGACTTGAAGAAGAAAATCGAAGGTACCAAGAAAATCTGGAGCATTTAGTCGGAGAACGGACAAAAGCTTTACGAGACAGTGAAAACCGGTTACGAACCATACTCGATTCTATACCGGTAGGGGTTGTTACCATAGACATGGAAACCCACAAAATCACGGATGTGAATCCTTTCGCCGCTCGGTTGTTAGCCCTTCCCAAAGAACAGATTATCGGCTCCAGGTGTTATCGTTTTATCTGCCCTTCAGAAGAGGGGGCCTGTCCAGTTACAGACCAGGGTGAAAGGATAGAAAATTCAGAGAGTGTCCTGGTTCTTGAAAACGGAGATAAAATTCCCATTCTGAGAACAGTAAGCCGTTTCATGTTAGGAAAACGAGAGTATCTGCTCGAAAGCTTCATCGACTTAGCCGATAGAAAAAAACTTGAAGCACAACTCCAACAAGCCCAAAAGATGGAAGCCATCGGTACGCTGGCAGGCGGCGTTGCTCATGATTTCAACAACCTGCTGACCAGCATTCTTGGAAACTCTGAATTGGCGCTGGCAAAAATCGACCTGGATGACCCCCTTCACGAAGAGATAGAAGAGATTAAAAATGCCGGACAGCGCGCTGCTGCATTGACACGCCAGCTTCTTATCTTCAGCCGAAAACAGATCATTCAGCCCCGAATCCTGAATTTAAATGAAATCATTTCAGATATTAAGAAGATGCTTGTCCGTATGATTGAAGAGCATATCGAGTTAAAAATGAATTATGCACCAGATTTGCAGTCTGTTAATATAGACCCGACCCAGATTGAGCAGGTGGTTTTCAACCTGGCTGCCAACGCCAGAGATGCCATGCCTTCAGGCGGCACGCTCACCATTGAAACAGAAAATCTGGAATTAAATGAAAAGCACTTTCAAAGGCCTCTAATCGACAAGGAGCCCGGGCCTTATATAAAACTGTCCATAAGAGATAACGGTGTCGGGATGGACGAAGAAACCCAGACTCATATTTTTGAGCCGTTCTTTACCACCAAAGAGATCGGCAAAGGTACCGGCTTGGGAATGTCGACAGTGTACGGTATCGTTAAACAAAATGGAGGCTTCATTCAAGTCGACAGTGAAAAGGGACGCGGCACGACTTTTGAGATCTACCTGCCGGCAGTGGAGGGCAGCACAGAACCGAAAACAATGCCTTCCCATGAAGTGTCTCCAGGTTCGGAGAGCGTCTTGGTTGTGGAAGACGATCATTCGCTCCGAAAGTTGGTCTGCAACATTCTCGAAAAATATGGCTACCAGGTCCAGGAAGCACCGAATGGCGAAGAGGCTTTAAAAGTCATTGCTGAGAACGAGAAACCGATACATCTTTTGGTCACCGATGTGATAATGCCGGGTATGGGCGGCAGGATGCTGGCGGAACGCCTGCAATCACAACAGCCTGACATCAAGGTTCTTTTCATGTCAGGATATATGGATCAGACCATATCGCATCAAGATTTATCAGCGGCAGAATTGAATTTTATTGAAAAGCCGTTTTCTCCCCAGAAATTGGCCAATAAAATCCGTGAAATATTGGATCAAAATTGATGCGTCTCCCAAAATTTCAATCTATTATAATGAAGATCACCTCCGCCGCGAAGAGACGGAAACTCCGCTGCACTTTTAATTAACGGTCTGTTATCCAGCTTGACCGTCATCGAAAAGACAGTGCATAGAATGTTTTGAGGAATGCCGAACGTTTTCCCGGATGGTTTGGGCTATTCTATTCGATGTTGGCCTTATACAGACGAAGACTGTTTGAAACCACAGAGATGCTGCTGAAAGACATTGCCAGGGCCGCCAATATCGGATTGAGCTGTTTTAAAAAGAGCGGTGCAAAATCCAACGGTGCCAAAATTCCCGCGGCAACGGGAATGAGCACAATGTTATAAATAAAAGCGAAAAACAGATTCTGTTTGATGGTGGACATGGTGGCCCGGCTGATTTTGATGGCTCGAAACACACCGTTTAAGCTTCCGCTGGAAAGGATAACATCCGCTGTTTCAATGGCCACATCCGTCCCGGTTCCAATGGCCAGACCGACGTCCGCCTGAGCAAGGGCCGGGGCGTCATTAATCCCATCCCCCACCATTCCGATTTTTTCTCCATTTTTCTGAAGTTCTTTGATCTTGGATGATTTTTCTTCAGGACGGACTTCTGCAAAAACCTCATCAATGCTGACTTTTGAAGCAATCGCTTGAGCGGTCTGGAAGTTATCTCCGGTCAGCATGACCACCTTAAGATTCTGGTCATGGAGCTGTTCTATGGCAGTTTTCGACTCAGGCTTCAAGGTGTCCGATACCGCCACAAGGCCGCACAACACATTCTCTTTCACCAGAGCCATAACCGTCTTTCCTTGGGACTGGAGCCGATGGATTTCATCATTTGCTTTTTCAATATCGGTCCCGGTGTCGATGAACCATTTTGGCTTCCCCATTTTTACAAATTCCCCTTCTATCCTGGCTTCAACCCCCAAACCGCCGGATGCCTTGAAATTTTCAGGCTCCCAGAGATCGATCCCTCTTATTTGCGCTTCATTGACTATCGCTTTCCCCAGGGGATGTTCCGAACCTTTTTCCACCGAAGCCGCAAGTTTCAGAAGCTGATCTTCGCTGGCGAAACCGGAATCTAAAGGGATAATGTCCACCACGGCCGGTTTACCCATTGTGATAGTTCCGGTTTTATCGAGTACAACCGTGTCGAGTTTTGTCGCCATCTCAAGGGACTCGCTTTTCTTAAACAAAATCCCTTTTTCAGCCCCTTTTCCGGTACCTGCCATGATGGCCGTAGGCGTAGCCAGTCCCAAGGCACACGGACATGCAATAACGAGCACCGCCACCAGTCGTATTATGGCCGGTACAAATTCCCCGGTGATTCCCCACCACAACCCAAAAGTTGCAAACGCAATGACAATGACCGCAGGGACAAAGATGGCCGCCACTCGATCTGCAATGGCCTGTATGGGGGCCTTGCTCCCCTGGGCTTCCTGAACCAGTTTGATGATCTGGGCCAGAGCGGTCTCCTTGCCCACACGGGTGGCTTTAAATTTCAATAGACCTTCGCCGTTGATGGTTCCCCCCACCACACGGTCATCCGGAAACTTGTCAATCGGTAGCGGTTCGCCGCTGAGCATCGATTCATCCACCGCTGATTCCCCTTCGACAACGATACCGTCCACAGGAATCCGCTCACCAGGCCGAACGATAACCGTATCCCCTGCCCTCACCCGATTTAACGCTATCTCATTTTCCGTGCCGTTTTCCAGTATCGTTGCGGTTTTGGGCTGAAGCCCTATCAACTTTCGGATGGCTCCGCCGGTTTTCCCTTTGGTGCGCGCTTCGAGCATTTTCCCAAGCTTGATCAGGGTAATAATGACCGCCGAAGTTTCAAAATATACATGTTCGCCCAGAGAAGGGAAAAGCAAAACAGCGATTGAATAAAAATACGCAATTGACGATCCCATGGCCACGAGGACATCCATGTTCGCGCTTTTATTTTTCAGGCTCTTGTACCCACCCACGTAATAGTCCCATCCGGTATAAAACTGGACCGGGGTGGCGAGAACAAAGAAGAACCAGTTCACCCAAGTCGCATGACTCCAAAGACCGATCAGGTTGAAATCACGCATCATGCTCAATACGAACAGCGGGAGCGCAAAAATCACACCAACTGCAAACTTGCGGGTCTGGTCTTTAATCTCGGCATGACGTGCAACCTGCTCCGCGTCTTCCACTTCCAGTGCTTCGTCCGGAAGTATTGCACCATAGCCGGCCTTTTCAATGGCCCATACGATGTCCTCAAGGCTGGAAACAGCGGGAATGTATTCAACGGTAACCCGCTCTGTGGCAAAGTTCACAGCAGCATTGACAATACCCGCTACGCGTTTGCTTAAGGCTCTCTCGATGTTCGCGGCACAGTTGGCGCAGGTCATTCCGATTACGGGAAGTTCTGTCTTTGTGGTGGGGACAGTAAAACCCGAACTGTGAATATTTTCCACAACATCTCTCACACGGAGCTTTTTGGGATCAAAATCGACCACTGTCCGTTCCGCTGCGAAATTGACGTTCACATTATGAACACCCTCCAGCTTCTTTACACTCCTTTCGATGTTCATTGCACAATTTACACAGGTCATTCCTGTGACAGGTAATGTTATGGTATGTTCAGTCATAGAATCGCCACCTTCAATGAAGCGCCCCGCAGAAACGGGATCTCCACGGTACTCCGACAAGCGGGTGGAGTATTGAAAATCATAATGGCAACAAGTGTCGACAGCATCGAACTTGCCAGGTTCCTTTGATACAAAGTGGTACTTTTTGGACCTTTGTCAAGATCCGACTCAAAATAATGTGGGCTCCATGACCTGAACCCCGCAGCCGAAAACCCGCGGCCTCCGGCTCGGAGAGTCTACGCCTCGGAGAGAGAATACAGATCCGAACAAAGAGGACATTTATGGATGGAAATCAAATAGAAATCAAAACCGCTTCCAGCTGATTCAGGTATCCGCCATAAAAATGATCCGCACCGTCGATGACTTCAAAACGGGCGTTGGGATTCCATACGGAACACATTTGTTTTACAACATCCGCAGGTGCGATATCATCCCGGCTTCCGGTGACAACCAACTTGAGGCGCTCCATTGGGCCTATGGTGGAAAAATCCATAAATCCCGCCGGAGGTGAAACCATGACCATATGTTTCACCGAAACATCTTTCTGAACGGCATGGGCATTCACCCAGGCGCCAAACGAATAGCCGGTCAGATCTATTTGTTCGATTCCCATATCCCCAAGAAATGAGAGGGCGGCCAGCACATCTTTTTGTTCACCGTGGCCATCGTCATATGTTCCCTGACTTCCTCCAACCCCTCTGAAATTGAACTTTAATGTTGAATATCCCTTAATGTTATAAACATGCACGATGGTTTCAACTACCAGGTTATACATATCTCCTCCGTAAAGGGGATGTGGATGCGTAACGACTACGCCCTTTTTTTTATCCTTTTTGTTGAGGAGCCCTTCTATTTCATAATCTTCAGAAAAAAACCTAACTTTTTTGACCATTTTCATTTCCTTTAGTTTCACTACGGCTTTTGGCCTTAAATTTCAACAATAAGCACGGTGATGACAATATCCTTTAATTGTTTGATTTTTAATAAGATATATCAATACCAATAATTTATCAATACAGGATTCTATTTTGGACCGGCATGGGCCTCTCGAGCCCGTCCTTTAGTAGGAGTCGAGGGTAGTTTTACGATATGGCCGGTATTTATAAAATCCGCTTGATTTTTTTCAAAAAGATGTTATTCTCTGAGCAATCAATAAAGGCCAGTCCTTAATTGGCGGGCCAGTTTCGTTCTGAAGGAAAGATCTATTTGTCAAATCGGCAACCTCCAGTTTGGAACTATGAGAAATTTTTGAAAGGAGGATGTCATTATGGCTAATGGAATTGTAAAATGGTTTAACAGCAGCAAAGGCTACGGCTTCATTGAGCAGGAAGATGGGCCGGATGTATTTGTTCATCATTCAGGAATCAATGCAACCGGGTTCAAGACCCTTTATGAAGGCGATCGGGTTACCTTTGACATTGAGCAGGGCCAAAAAGGTCCGGCTGCCGTAAATGTTACCACGACATAGATTGTTTTTAAGCTAAAAGAGGGCATTCCATGGAGTTATACTGGAATGCCCTTGTTATTTTTAAAAAAAACTGTCATGGTCCGGTCCGGAGCCCATCGAACAAACGTTCCTTTTTTTCATTCAATCTTTCCGAGCATTTTTTTCAATCCTTTGTTACCTTATCTTAAAGGAGACCATGGGAGAAAATAACCATACCTTTGCTGAAAAAATATCCAAAAAGCGATTTGGGTATTTGCATGTTTTTGGGTTATTGATCATTGGTGCCATTATTACCGCTGCTGTGACCGTCTTGGTGCTCAAAACCTTCCTGTTCCCGTCCGAGTTCAAGCCCGTGACCCTGAGCCCTCACGAAGAGAAAGTCTTGACTGCTAAATTAGAAAACCTTGATTCAATAGGGGCCGGTGTTACTTCACCGAAAAACCATAGCCCCAATACGGCATCCAAAACAAACCGAACTGCTCCTGATGCCCCGCTTGAACCGGAACCTTACAGTGAAAAAGGCCTAAAAAGAGAGATTGTTTTCATGGAAAAAGAGCTCAATGCACTGCTGGCTAAGAATACGGATCTTGCAAGAAAACTGGCCATCGATTTGTCGGACGATCTTGTTAGTGCAAAGCTTCTGCTGCCCCTTGATGACGATTTTCCCATATTTGGAGGCAAAACCCTCCGTGTCAAAGCCGGCGTAGTTTTTTCATACGATAAGGGCAAGCCCGTGGTCATCCTGAAAGGCATTACCATAATGGGCCTGCCCATACCCAATGCCTGGATGGGTGGAATAAAGAACATAGATCTGGTTGAAGAATTTGGTGATCGCACCGGTTTCTGGAAAACTTTCTCAGAAGGGGTTGAGGACATTAAGGTAGAGGACGGCTTTTTAAAGTTAAAGTTTAAAGAATGATGGAGCGGCGGAAAAATCAAAATGTAACATGAGATATAGTATGAGACTTCTCAAAGAATACACGATCCGATTGGTATTTACCGCGGGCATCCTTTTTGGGGTTCAAGTCCCCAATTTTATCGATCAGTACACCCAGAAAGTTAGCGCACACTATCTTGAAGCAGCAGAAAATTTTAGCGGCTTCCAGGCCACTGCAGATAAGTTTCATGGGGGTAGCGTTAAAGCGTTGATCGAACGACACGAAACCAGTGATGATCCTGTATTTCAATCAGAAGCCAGCCCCATAAAGGAAATCCATTCCAGAATACAGACATTCTCATCAGAACTTAAAGCTCTGAACACAAATCTCTTCAGCAAAATATTTCATGTTGCATTCAAATCTGACCGTGCAGTCTTAAAAGAAACGGTATCGGAATATTCAGCGACAGTGCCGTTGAACACAGACGCCATCATCTGCGGATTGGGGTTGGGCATGGTTTCGGCTTTGTTGTGTGATGTTTTTTTCTTTATGCTGAAAATGGTGTTCGGCTTGCGGTTCGGAAGGCGTTTCGACCCAAACGCGCTTTGATGCTTGAACAAAGAAGGATTGTTACATTTAGGTGTTCTGGTAAGTTAAGAAAGAGGATTAATGGATAATAACCGTTTGGTTTATTCAACAGAGTCAGGCCGAATTTGCCCTTCCTGCGGACATCCAACTACGAAATGCACTTGCAAAAAGAAAAAAACCGTTAAGAAACAATCAATATATCCCAATGATGGAATTGTAAGAATTAGAAGGGAGGTCAAAGGCCGGAAGGGAAAAACAGTTACGGCTGTTTTTGGAATCCCGCTTGATGATAAAAAACTAAAGCAATTTGCTAAAACATTGAAACGTTTCTGTGGTTCTGGTGGCACTGTAAAAGACGGAATTATAATTATTCAAGGTGACCACAGAGAGACTCTTCTGAAAGAGATCAAAAAGCAGGGATATACCGTAAAATTTTCTGGAGGTTAAATTTAAGGAAAATTTGAAGGGATAAAATATTTGCCTGATGACTGATCGTTCGTTTTCTTTAATAATTGCCCCCGTCAATCATTTGAATCTATAGCTCATCATTATAATTAATATCACCCAAGTGTATTTCGTCGTCAAACGAAATGTAATTGTCATTTTGATCCATCGATTCTAAATCCTTATAACCATACATTTGAAGTTCACTGCAAAATGTGCAAGCATCCTTACTATCCGCCAATAAATGGCCGCATTCATGACAACAAATATTTGACATAGTTTCCCAATTATTTTTCATTTTCACCCCTATCATAAAAAGATATTCAAAGAAAAAGTGAAGACCGTAAAATGTTTTTAATACAATTGGTTATGTGGCTTCAGGTTTTCTTTGTCGGAGGAAAAATAATCATCATCTTTCTTATGTCAAGAGTATGATTGATGTCTGCCTTCAATTTTCAATATTTGTTTATTCAAAAGGATCTTTTAAACTAAATAGTATTTTAAAAAAATCCTTAGACCTGTTATTTTGCACCCAAAATGGTATGTTTAAGACCAAAAAACGGCTATTTTTAGAGCTCTTTTTATAGTTTTTCAGATACTTAGCATGGTCCGATCCCAAGCCAGTGTGACGCCTTTACGGCGCAGTTCGCCATGAATGTACTGCCTGTCGAGACGGGCTCTTTTGGTGGAATAATTGATTTGAATAGATGGAAACTGCTGCTGTTCCAGTTGGGTATCATCGATATCCGAAGGAAGCGGCCAGACTAAGGGGGAGGCCTCAAAACGGTTCAAATAGTCGGATACCGTCGTTCGGCCGATACCGCAGCTTGTGGCTATTTTCCCATAGGTGAGTTTGCAATCGTACCTTAACCGTAAAATTTCTCTGATTTTGCGCATGGTCAACCTCTTTGTCGGCATAGCTCCTCCTCATTCCCTCATGAGATATTAACTTTGCCGACGGTTTACAGGTTACCAGCGCCGCTTTCAAATTGTTTTTTTTGTTCGGGATACTCCAGAATGCTGTTCGCGATCGATCGGATCGGTTGATCGATTCATCGAACGTATTGTCCGACTTTATGAAAAGAACCGCCACACATAAGAGAGAGACGGCTTAGGAAATATGTTTAAAGTATAGACCATAAAATTAAATTGCAGGTTGGATACAGCTGTGACGCATTCCAAAACCGTAGTTTTAGGCTTCCCGCTTGGGTAGCAAATGGTAACAATTCGACCGAAATGGAGTTAGATGTGACGCGTTCAAAAACCGAGGTATTTTGGTTAAGTTAAGTTAATATTAAGCACATATTAATTAATTACTTGACATTTGAGAGAGAAATGCTGAAAATATTACTGAAGCGGGTAAATCCTGGGATAACCGTGACGCCTGAAAGGGTATCATAAGCATATTGTAAATATGCCGGCCTCAGGGTCCGCTTTTTTTCTTTTATTGAGTTTAATATGAATTTATATCTTGATGAAAGCGGAGATCTTGGGTTCAATTTTGATAAGCCATATAGATACGGTGGGTCAAGCCGTCATTTGACCATTGCCTTCCTGCTTCTCCCTAAAGAATTATCCCACCTACCCAAAAGAATAATAAAAAAGCTGTGTCAACGGAAAAAACAGCCTACATCGAGAGAATTAAAAGGTCCTGAACTGACTTCAAAGGACAGATTGTTTCTTGCAAATAAGATCTTTACCCTTTTGACCGACCATCCAAGTATCGAAGCGTTCGCCATTACTGTCTATAAGAAAAACGTTGAGGACCATATCAGGAGGGATGCTAACAAACTTTATAATTATATGATAAGCCTGGTCCTGCTTGATAGAATCAAGGATGAACCTCATATAACGTTCATTCCAGACAAACGATCTATCAAGGTGCAAAGCGGGAACAGTCTTGTAGACTATTTGCAAACACAGCTTATGTTCGATTTCAATTCAAAAACAATCATCGAGAATAAACCACAAGAGAGCCATAAGGTATTAAATTTACAGCTTGTTCATTTCATTACAAATTTTGTCTGGAAAAAATATGAAGACAATAACTATCCAGAATTTAATATCTTAAAACATAAAATCCAACTAACCCGCCTTTTCTTTCCCAAGATGTAGGCAATAATATACGTCATCCTGATTAAAAACCGTACCTAAAGACAGAAAAACCCGGTTTCCTCTTCTTGGATTCCGGGTTTTTTATTGGCAGAAAATATTTCTTTTTACCCTGATTTTTATTGGGTTTGTTGGGTATAGTGTTGGGTATAGTGTTGGGTATCAGAATTTGAGAAATGAAAAGGGAGCTACAATCTAATGTAACTCCTTGATTTTATTTTGGCGTCCCCAAGGGGCGCTTGGCGCTTGGGGTCGGACCACGTTAACCAACTATAATAACGGCAAAAGAAGTCTGAAACAGGCCCTAAAATCGTCTTAAACGACTCTTTTTCACCCCAAAAAGGACCTTTTAAGCTAAATAGTATTTAAAAAAATCCTTAGACCTGTTTTTTTGCACCCAAAATGGTATGTTTAAGACCAAAAAACGGCTATTTTTAGAGCTCTTTTTACAGTTTTTCAGATACTTAGCATGGTCCGATCCCAAAGACCCCAAATCAGTCAATTTTTAATACCAGCTAATTACAGAATGTTAGAAATTAAACCACCTGTAATAACCCTCCTGTCTATTCATCCTGGTTCCATATATCAAGAGTATTGAGGACAACGGTGGTGATAAGCAACAGCTGTCTATAACCAGACCACAATGAGCTGTAACTGAATGTCTTTTCAACCTTGAACGGGGATCTCGGAACCGCTCAATTTAGGACTATATATTATATAAAAAATGGGTAAGGTGTAAGCGTCACCTCAAGTCATGAGCCCGGTTTGCGCAAGTTGCAAAATCTCCTCCAGCGGAATGGCGGTAATCTTACTGTCAAGCGCGTATTTCTGATCTCCGGGATATATGACCCACAGATGTTCCAGTCCCAGATCTTCAATGGCGATATGCATCGACCGCTTTCGCCCGGGAGCATCTGTGTATTTAAATTCAAAACCATGCCGTTTACCGGCAATCGTCACCATGAGATCAAGTTCAGCACCTGCGTGTGTTGCCCAGAAATAAGCATCTCTGGTTCGAAAAACACGGATAATATGCTCCAGCGCAAAACCCTCCCATGACGCGCCAATTTTGGGATGCCCCCGCAAGTCGGCAAGGGTTGAAACCTGCAGCAGACTGTGAAACAGACCGCTGTCACGGATATATATCTTGGGTGCTTTGACCTGACGTTTTTTAAGGTTTTCAAACCACGGCGGTAAAACCCGAACCATGTAAGCACCGGTAAGAATATCGAGATATCGCCGCGCCGTATTTTCAGCAGTGCCAAGAGCTCGGGCAAACTCCGCTGCATTCCACACCTGCCCATGGTAATGGGCCACCATAGTCCAGAATCGCCGAAGGGTTTCAGCGGCAATGGTAATTCCAAGCTGGGGGATGTCTCTTTCAAGAAACGTTCGGATAAAACCTTCACGCCACAGAGTACTGTCAGACTCAGAATCGGCAAGAAAGGATTTGGGCAAACCACCCCTTATCCACAATCGATCGAGATGCTGCACCCCGACTTCCCAAAGTTGAAAACCCGCCAGATCAACGAATCCGATCCTTCCGGCCAGAGATTCCGAAACACCCTTGACCAAATACGGCGATGCCGATCCCAACAACAGAAATCGGGCATTCCGGCCAGATCGATCCACAAGTACCCGGAGCAGCTCGAATAGCTCCGGCTTTCTTTGAACCTCGTCTATTATCACCAGGCCGGATAGATCCTTCAACGCCTGCATAGGAGCAGAAAGGCGCTGGATATCAATGGGGTTTTCCAGGTCAAAAATTGTGGACGGCTCTTGTTCAGCGATGAACAGTGCCAGGGTGGTCTTGCCGCACTGCCGCGGTCCGAGCAGGGCAGTGACAGGGTGTATTTGAAACGAAGCTTCGATTTGACGGATGGGTTCTGGTCTAGGAATCATGTGGCCATATTATATCTTGAAATTCCTCATGTCAACTGCCGATTTTCAATAAAGTATGGTATGCATAAAAAAGCCCAGTAGCGTTTACTGGGCTTTGATAGTCTTAATGGCGCCCCCAAGGGGATTTGAACCCCTGCTGCCGGCGTGAAAGTCCGCTTAACTCAATTTTGAATTCTCAATAAAATCATTAATTTATAATTATACCAAGATTTTATTGAGGGAATATTTGCCCGAATTTGTCATAATAAGTGACAATAGGCCACAATTTGTCCAACAAAATCCCCGCAAAACATTTAGCCTCATAATCCTTGATGACTGTACACAACTGTGTGCTGTAATCAAAATAAAGTTTCGCCCTCACCCTCCCCTTCCATGGTTATTTCTATCCGCATTTTTTTGCATTCTAAAATTTTGGCGTATTATTTTCAAAAGACCTAACATTTACTTATTGATTCGAATGTGATACGATTCACATATCTTATAAATATTAATCATTTCAGATAGTTGTTTTCGTTGCAAGTTATCACCAAGCTGCAAGCCTTAAAACGAAATTCATCAGATTGGTGAATTTTGCCGAAAAAGCAACCTGATTCCTGGCCCAAACAACTCTCTTTGGTTCCTTTCCTAAAATTGGAAAGAATTGCAGTTCTTTTTCCACCATGTTATTATGATGTATCTGCAGAATATCATTTGAAGATTCAAGAGAAAATAAATCTGTCTCGAATATAATCGAAACATAACAAATCAGGGAGTAAACCCTATGTGATGTATTAAGGTTCATGCATAGTATTTAATCTATTCTTAGTTTTTTGAAACAGACCGTGTTAAAGAGGTTCAAAGGCTTAGCACTGGTTCATATGTGAAGAAACCATATACTTTGGAAAAGATTGGTTTTGCTGTGAAAACTGAAATAGAAAGGTTAACATCATGAATTTAGCAAAATTACCACGAAGACGTTACACGGAAGGACCGACACCGGTTGAGAAACTGCCCAAGCTTTCCGCTGAACTCGGTGGGCCAACCCTTTATGTCAAAAGGGATGATCTTCTTGGCCTTATGGGGGGTGGCAACAAAACCAGGAAACTTGAATTTATAGTGGCTGATGCACTATCCCAGGGTGCTGACACGCTGATAACCTGTGGAGCGGTTCAATCCAATCACTGCCGCCTGACACTTGCTGCTGCGGTAAAAGCAGGGATGAAATGCAGATTAGTGTTGGAAGAACGTGTTCCAGGTAGTTATAACCCTGAAGCCAGCGGAAACAATTTTCTATTCCGGTTATTGGGGGTGGAAAAGATAAAAGTGGTGCCTGGCGGTTCTAATATGATGAAAGAAATGGAAGATGAGGCCGATGATGTGGCCAATGAAGCGCGGAAAGCCTATATTATTCCGGGAGGTGGATCAACACCGATTGGAGCAACTGGATATGTGGCTTGTGCCGAAGAGATCCTCGGCCAAGCCTTTGAAAAAGGACTTGGAATTGACCACATTGTTTGCGCCAGCGGGAGTGCGGGAACCCACGCAGGGCTGGTTACTGGATTTTATGGAAACAACAGTAATATACCGGCTATCGGGATTAATGTCAGCAGAACGAAAGATACGCAAGAAGAATTGGTGTATGATCTTGTGCAAAGGACCGCATCACATGTCGGGATCAAATCGAACATTCCCAGGGAAGCCGTTGTCTGCTTTGACGAATATGTCGGTCCGGGCTATTCCCTTCCCACCCCTGGAATGGTCGAGGCGGTCAGATTGCTTGCCACGACCGAGGGAATTCTTCTTGATCCCGTCTATACTGGCAAGGCTATGGCTGGTTTAATCGATTTGATCCGCAAGGGATATTTCAGTAAAGATGAGAATGTACTTTTTGTTCATACCGGTGGATCTCCCGCAATATATGCGTATATTCCTGATATCTTGTGCGATGTTTAGGGTAAGGAGGACTACCCGATTGGAAGCCTTTTGTGCATCATCCCCAACCACTCATGCCTTACAGCTGCCCTGTTTTCCAAATACCATGTCGTCGAGAAAGAGAAAATCATAAACGAATGGGTCCCGATGAGGGGTTGCTGACGGTTTAAAACCGTTATAATCAGGGTATCGGGGTTACTCGACAGAAAGTGCGGCAATGGCTTCAATTTCTATTTTAAACCCGAAGTGAAGTTCCCTGCTAGGAACCACGGCACGGGCGGGCCGGTGCTCTCCGAAAAACCGGGCATAAACGCTGTTGACTCGATCCCAGAGCTCTATATTCGCTATATAGACCGTTGTTTTAATGACCCTGTCCATATCGCTGCTCGCAGCTTTCAGTATTTCGGCCACATTCTTTAAGGCTTGCTCTGTCTGTTCCTCTATGGCTCCAAGGCACTTTTCTCCTGTCTGTGGATTGATCGGTAGTTGACCGGACACAAAGACCAGATCATTATGCACGATCGCTTGGGTATAGTGACCTGCCGGTTTTGGTGCCTTTGGGGTTAAAATTGACTTCATCAGAGGTATCCTCCTTTTTCATTTGCATGTTTTTATTTGCATCATAATGTTTCCATCAATCTTGTCGGGTGAAACCGGGATCATAATTTTAACATTTTTTCGGTCGTTTTTAATCCATGCCCCGTAAATACGGAAACAATAATTTCATGATATTTTGATTTGCGCAAATATTTACTTACTCCCGCCGTTGCCGCAGCAGATGTCGGTTCAATATAAAAACCTTTTTTACAAATTTCTTTCAAGGATTCTTTAATTTCAGAATCATCTACGACGATAAAATCTCCATTGCTCTTTTCAACTGCCTCAACAATCTGTTTTCCTCTAATCGGGTCGGCAATTGCGATTCCTTCTGCAATAGTATCTTTTTTGTTAATCTTAGGCACTTTTTTCAAATTCTCTTTGAAAGCGGTGTGTAATGGCGCACAGTTTATGGCTTGAACAGCAACAATTTTAGGTATTTTATTTATAATTTTTGAATTGAAAAGCTCATTAAACCCAATATATGCACCTAATAAAAGCGTTCCGTTTCCAACAGGCAATATAATGGTGTCAGGGGATTTCCATCCCAGCTGCTCACATATTTCAAATGCAAATGTTTTTGTTCCATGGAGAAAAAAAGGATTCCATGAATGGCTCGCATAGTAGATTTTTTGAGCTGCTTTTAAAACAGCATTTGAGGCATCTTCCCTGGTACCCGGAACCTTGTTTAATTTTGCTCCGTAAAATTGTATCTGTGATAATTTTCCAGGTGCAGTATCTTCGGGAACAAAAATATTGCAATCAATATCAGCCTTTGCACAGTAGGCAGAAATTGCACATCCGGCATTGCCTGAAGAATCTTCAACAACCTGTTTTATTTCCAACTCTTTTATTTTGCTCACAAGAACAGAAGCTCCCCTGTCCTTATAAGAACCGGTCGGGAATAATTGATCCTGCTTGATTAATACAGGCCTGCCATGAAAAATCACCTCAATTATTGGTGTAAAACCTTCATCAAAGGAAACGATATTCTCATCATTTTTAATGGGAATTGCTTCTCTGTATCGCCACATTGTTGGTTTTCTTCTTTCTATCTCTTCTAAATCAAAAACCGGCTCAAACTCAATATCCAGAATAGAACCGCAATCGCACTTCCACCTTGGAACATCCAGCGGATAAATTGCTTTGCATTTCCTGCATATAAATTGGTTCATGGTTTCTCCTTAAATATTTGGGCCGTTTCGAGGAAGCTAATTACTCTTTTTCACGAACCAGGGGGCTGACTCGATTGCAGGGAATATCAGATCAAAAATATCTTGGCGGGATTCAGGACAGTATGTAATGTTTTCAGGGGCGTACCCTTGGCTTACGTCCGGCTTCCCTGATGGCTGCCCTTGTAAGAATAAGCAAAGGATCAAAAAAAGGAACTTGCAGGTCTTCGGGTCCCATCGCCAGTGGGACTTCAGTGCAGCCGGCAATAATTCCTTGAGCCCCTTTTTTTATAAGACTGTTGGCAACTTCCAGCAACTCCATTCTTGCTTTTTCACGGCGGTCACGTACCTGGGTAGCCTTTATCTTGTAGATGCCGGCCATGACCTTGTCCTGATCCGATTTGCCGGGGACGATTGTAGCAATTTTGTTTTGTTCTAGCCGCTTCTGAAATAAACCGCCCTGGACCGTGCCGGTCGTGGCCAGTAAGCCGACAACTTGGATTGGGGGATTGACCTTATCGATGGCTTCGGTTACTACGTCGAAAATGGAAAGAATTGGAATATCGATTTGCCGGCGTAGCTCGTCCAAATAAAAATGAGCTGAAACGCAGGGGATGATGATAAAGTCGGCTCCGGCTTGAGTTAGGCTGCGGGCACCATCGAGCATGATCGGCACCGGCGACTCGCCGTTTTCACAAATGGCCGCCGTCCGGTCAGGAACCTTGGGATTGCAATCTACGAGCACCCGAAGGTGATCCTGGTCTTTTTCAGCCGGGGTGTTCTTGATGATCTTATCGAAACAATCCAGGGTCGCTTCCGGTCCCATGCCGCCAAGTACGCCGATGACCTTTTCTGCCATTTCCTCTCCTTTTACCTTTTCTGCCATTTCCTTTCCTGGGGGACAAAGGGGTCTTAAATTAGAATCTTGCTGAGGAAGTCTTTTGTGCGTTTGCTCTTAGGGTTGATGAAGAATTCCTCGTCCGTGCCCCTTTCAATGATTTTGCCTTCGTCCATGAAGATAATCTCGTCGGCCACTTCCCGGGCAAAGCCCATCTCGTGGGAGACCACGATCATGGTCATTCCTTCCTTAACCAGGTCAATCATGACTTCAAGCACCTCGTTGATCATCTCAGGGTCCAGAGCTGAGGTCGGCTCATCAAACATCATGTAATCCGGTTCCATGGCCAAGCTGCGAGCGATGGCCACGCGCTGCTGCTGGCCACCGGAGAGATTGGCCGGGTACTCGCCAGCCTTTTCAGGAATGCCCACCCGCTCCAGAAGTTCCATGGCCTTTTTCTCAGCCTCTTTCCTAGATTTCCCGAGTGCCTTCATTGGAGCTAGAGTGATGTTGCGCAAGACTGGCATGTGAGGATAGAGTTCGAAGCGCTGGAACACCATGCCGATTTTTTGTCGCAGCTTATACAAATCGGTCTTAGGGTCGCTTAAGGATATGCCATCGATGATGATCTCCCCTTGCTGATAGGGCTCCAACCCGTTGACGCAACGCAGTAGCGTACTCTTGCCCGAGCCGCTCGGACCGCAGATAACCACGGTTTGGCCGCTATGAATGACTTCGTTAATGTCTGTCAAGACTTTAAAATCACCGTACCACTTGCTGATGTTATTTATCTCAATCATAATATGCCCGTCTTTCTACCTTTTTCCTCGAAATGAAGCGAAATTCTCGAACTGATGAAACAGAAGATGAAAAAAACCACGGCTACAAAGCCAAAGAGCTGGATTGAGCGTACTTCCAGGTTATCCACAATGGAGGTGCGCCTGACGAATTCCTGCAAGCCGATGACAAAGGCAAGACTGGTATCCTGGAAAGTGACGATAGACTGGGTAATTAAACTCGGCAGCATCCGCCTGAAGGCGATGGGAATAAGAACATAGCGGGCTGTCTGGGAATATGTCAGGCCCGTGGAGTAGGCGGCGTTGATCTGGTCTTTGCTTATAGACTGATAGCCGGCCCGAAAGATCTCTCCGAAATATGTTGCCTCGAAAATAATGAATGAGATGACCGCCGAGGTGAAGGGGTTCAGGGGCCGTCCCGCGATGATCGGCATGACGAAATAAAACCAGAATATGACAAGAATAAGGGGGATGTTGCGGATTAAGTTGACGTATAATGTGACCGGGTAGTAAACCCATTTATTCCGCGAGATCCGACCCAGGCCGACCAGCATACCGAGGACGATGCCACCGGCCAGGGCGAAGCAGGTCAGTTGGAGGGTCACACCAAAGCCGCCTATCAGGTACGTGAGATTACTAGTGACAGCATCAAACACGGCTACCTCCCGATCATGCCGGGTATCTTGAATTTGGATTCAATGATGTCCATAAACCGAACCACGGTCATACACAGGACCAGGTAGATGAACATCGCGCCGGTGGTCGCCTCAAGGCCGTGAAAGGTTTCAGCGTCGATGCGATAACTCATAAAGGTGATTTCCGCCACACCGATGGTCATGGCAATTGAGGAGTTTTTGAAAATAGTCAGAAACTCTGTGGTCAGGGGCGGAAGAATGATTCTCAAGGCATAGGGAATAATGACGTAGCGATACATTTGATATTGGGTCAAGCCCGTGGATAAAACGGCCTGGTACTGGTCACGGCTGATGGAAGCGAAGCCGGCCCGCATGTGTTCAGCCACCCGGGAAGCAGTGTATATCCCCAAAGCAACGATGGCCATGTAATAGTTAAGGCCGATTATCTGATTTATCTGACGTCCCAGGTTTTCCCCAAAGATCATTGGCCCGGCATAGTACCAGAAGAAGAGCTGGACCAGGAAGGGGATGTTGCGGAAAACTTCGGTATAGGCGGTTGCAATAAAGCGCAGCCAACGCCACGGTGTAACCCTCAATGTGCCGATGAGAATGCCCAAAAAAAGGGCGATGATCCATCCCAGAAATCCGATCTTGAGGGTAAGCCAGATCCCTTTTAGCAACCATCCTCCGTACGGGTGCCGCCACAGTACACTCCAATCGAAATCGTAAGCAAAGCCCATCAAATCACTCCAAACCAGGTTTGGAAAAGAAAAGAGGGAGGCCTTCAGGCCTCCCTCTCCAACCAGTCTACTTCTTCCACCATCCGTCTGAAATAGGATAGACCATCATCTCAAGGTAGTCCTTATAGGCCTGGGACATGGGGATGGGGACAATACCCTTGGGACCCATCCACTTGTCGTAAAATTCATAAAACTTACCGGTCTTTATCGACCAGAGGATGGTGTTGTTGACAAAGTCGCGGAAGTCGGAGTTGCCCTCTCGTAGAATGTATGCATAAGGTTCGTAAGCGATGGCAAAGGGAACGGTCATCCATTTGCCCGGATCCTGGTCCTTCATGCGCAACCCTTCCAATAGGCTACGGTCGGTTGAGTAGGCCTCGATCTTGCCGGTCCTTAAGGCCAGCATGCCCTGGGGGTGGGTTTCGGTGACGACAATATCCTTGGGCTTGAACTTTCCTTCTTCTGCCAGTTTCTCGACAGCCCTCAGGTTTGTCGTGCCCCGGGCGGCCCCTACCCGCATGCCGCTAAGATCCTCGAGTTTTTTGATGCCACTGTCTTTAGCCACCAGGAAGGTCGTTTCTGAGAAGAAGAAGATCATACTGAAGTCGGCCTGCTCCTCGCGTTTCTGGGTGTAGGTGGTCGAGCCCATCTCTACGTCAACAGTGCCGTTGACAACCATGGGAATGCGTGTCTTGGGCGTTACCGTGAAGGGCTTTATCTTGATCTTCTTGCCGAAGCGTTTGCCCAGGTTTTCGGCCAGCAAACCGGCCATGTCCACGGAGAAACCAACATGTTTACCCACCTTGGGATCTACAAAAGCAAAGGGGATCGAGCCTTCCCTGAAACCCAGTTTGATCTCGCCCGTCTTTTCGATCAGATCCATTGTATCATCGGCAAGAACCGGTGCCGACAGCATACCAACCAAAAAAAGAACAGATAATCCTAACAGTATAAATTTTTTCATGATTTTTGCCTCCTTTTTTGTTAGATTTCCAACGGGTTAAATTTCATCTGGCCAGCATACCATGCTGACCACTTGCACGAACCGGTTTAAAACTTAGATTTTTGAAAATAATAGACTCCTCGGCATTCTTGCGAATCTTCAATGCTTTTATATATTCATTATATTTATGGGGGGTTTAACCGTCATACGTCAAGAAAAAATTAAAATTTTAAGAGAAAAAGAAATAAGTTGACAGCAAAATATGAGAAATAACCTACTTGTTTTTAGGGATGTTGGTTGCCAAGGAAGCGATCATGAACAGGGTAGTTGCTTTGAAATGACCGATATTTCACAATTTACACGGTTACCGGTAAGATAAGGCAATGGGAAAAAGGCAACACCGATAATTGCCTTGAGCGCCCATGCACTTCTAAAACATGGTCAAAAAAGTCTTGATGTCGGCTGTACCGTCCATCTGGCCAAACCGATAAAAAGGCGGAATTGTTGGCTGCTATTGAAAAGTATGCCCTTTAAGTTGTGATTAAAATCGTCACTCCGGGACCTGGAGATATCTGCAATTTATCCTCAACTAATTGATATTATATGGTAATGTGATAAGCATTACGTATCTATCAAAGCCTACCTTCTGACATATTTCTACAAGTTTTTAGCATCGAATTTAAATAAAATATCCATCAATTTCATAAAGTTAATATAATGGCTTAAATTGCGAATACCGGCCTCATTATATTGTAATAAATCCATAGTAAATTCGAATAGATAGTTATATGTTGTAATCGCGGCTACCGGCCTGTCTTTTTTTAACTGTTTGAAAAAACACCATTTATTTTTTTTAAAATCCCCGCAAAAAAAAATCGGGAAATCAGCCTTTGGCTAACCTCCCGATTTAATTAATTTATTTGACGTCCCCAAGGGGATTTGAATGCACCCGAGGCGCATAAACCCCTGCTGCCCCGACATAAAGTCGGGATGTCCCCCGAAGAGCGGGATCTTCGACTGGCCCCAAAAACAAAAAAGCCCGGTAACGTTTACTGGGCTTTGATAGTCTTAATGG